>Ga0335072_10000249_pt1 | contig 116435 bp, 103 predicted proteins | sample Lox_Sample_21_FD_206725 | JGI IMG/M metagenome (GOLD analysis project Ga0335072, IMG submission 206725) | Soil microbial communities from Loxahatchee National Wildlife Refuge, Florida, United States - Lox_Sample_2.1 | ecosystem: Environmental > Terrestrial > Soil > Wetlands | place: USA...
GTGGAATCCCAGAGCTGGACTGTACTGTCGTCTGAGCCCGAGGCGAGCAGCCGGCCGTCGGGAGAGAAGGCTACCGTCCTAACCGAAAGTGAATGGCCCTCCAGCGTCTGTAACAAAAGGTTCCAGTCTTCAACTACTGGCAAGATTTTGATCCAGGTTTGGTCCTGATCTAAAAACAGATTTCGAATAACACTTCTCGTTGGACTGAAGATGAGGGCAGAGTTATACACCTGCAAAGGTGCTATTTCGATAACCGATCTGTGGCTGAGGATAAACCGTCTTGCGTCATAGACCAAAGCATGTAACTCCGTATGTTCGTCAGGCTTAACATCACCCGAGTCAGCGTCTGAGATTATAAGGTGATAGCATAAAACCACTTACTGTGAGCATAGATTGTAATGCTGTTATCATAAGAACGCCCTTGGACACCTTTCCCATAAGACTGAGGGCCTCGAGCCAATGAAGAAAGTGTTTCTGGAGAAATACATGGACTTGCCCATTATCATGTAGGCCAGCTTCCTCTCGCTGAAAATTCCCCAGCTGTTCGAGGTGATCTACCCAGTATCGACATGCATATCGAGTATGGATCGGAAGGCAACTGTCCAGCTTGCTGCTGTCGATCTTGCTGGTTTCAGCGCCTGGGTGATACATGCCGCAGATGTCTCTTTTTAGACCGCTCGCACTCGACATGAGCCGTACGCTGCTGTTGAACAAATCTCGATGTACCACTTTGTCATCAATCCAGAACCGGCTGTCTGAGCATCGCCTTTCGAGGAGAAAGTCGCGGAAGGAGGGGTGGAAGATCCGTATAGGAGCGGCTTCTGACTCTGGCACCACTAGGACAGACTGGAGTGAATCCAACCTGTTCCAGACTATCTCTAGATCCATTGAACATAGCTCACTCAAAGCCATTGCGGGTACGGAGTCAAACAAGGTGACAAGATGTCCAAGGATTTGTCGGATCTGTGAGCTTAAATCACTATTTCCCCCATCCTCGGCGTCGATGACAGACTGTAATAGGATCTGGGTGTACATCTTATCAAGACTATCAAACCCTTTGCCTTGAAGAACCTGTAAGAGGCGATGCATTGATGTTGTTGTCTCACGGCGAGAGCCCTTAACGTAACGGCATGCTGTTGCAGCATAGATGAATAGCCCATCAGCTCTCCGAGTAAGAAGCTCAATGTTTTTTTCATCCGCCCAGTCAGCATGAATGCCGTGTCGCTTCTTATGAGTGTCCCCAAGCTCGTGTCTGAAGAGGACAGAGATGTCATGGTCAACAGTGAACTTGGCAACATCATGCAGAGCAAGATGCTGATAAGCCTCCACATCTATGCCAGTAAAGCTTTCGCGAATATAGTCCTCAGGTCTGCTAGTTATGTAAACTCTCAGCCGTACATCCACCAGGCTCTTCGCCTCAGCAAGCAGTCGAAGAATAAGGTCTACATCTTTTTGGCCGTCGCACTCGTCTAGTGCATCGATGACGACAACAATGGTTGGAGGTGTTTCTGAAGTGGCACCGAGCTCTTTGAGTGGTTTGAAGATAAGCTGGTTCCACTGGTCGCGCATTGATTGTTTAGCGATGCTACAATTCTTCTCTATTGCTTGATATATATCCCGTCTGAGAGCAGGCGAGAAGTTTGTCAGCTGGGCGGCGAGAGAGGTGAAAAATTTATTAGCAACACCACGATCTTCCTGACCTCTGGAGAAGAAGAAACTCGCTCCAAGGCGTGCTCCCGGGCGTTGTTCGTCGTTGAAAGCTTTAGCGACCGTACGAGCGATTGTGGACTTGCCAATGCCAGCCATGCCGCTCAACCAAAAGAGGCATCTGTCGTGAGGCCCATCAGCCCACGCCATTATTTGTTCGAGGACGTCGACTCGGGTGTCAGGGAGGCATAAAGGCTCATGCTGTTTCTCGAAAGAGTTGAAGGTGGCTTGAGCAGCATACGGTAGCAGATGCGAGTCATCCCCAGATCCGGCCCTGTAACCCCAAAAAGGCCCGCATTAGAAGAGTTTCGAGTATGGTATGCGATCCGGGACTGACTCAAAGATAACATCCCCAAAAATGTTCTGTTCCCCAGCTTGATTTGCGACATTTCCTTTGGTTTCAAAAATGTTCCGTTTCTGTTTGATCGGGGTGTCCATGTCTCTCGATTAATGGATCGTCGCATCGCAATGGTGTCTAGAAGCTATGTACAAAGCAGGTGCGGACTGCGATGCTTGAATGAGAGCAAAAGAGACCGGAAACGATTTCGCACAATCTGCTCCATGGGTAAGCTGTAGCTGCTGCCCTGTGTACGCTCGACAATAAACGTAAGCTGTGGGCTTATCTGCACAACATGTAAAAGTTCGTTCATGCTTTTATCGTTATGGCAAATGGGGTGAAATTTAGTGGGGTGGCCCCCTCTCCCCACCGTACCGTAGCCGGAAAAATTGCCGCATTTGAGACCAAACTAGATAGAGGCTCGGTTGAGTTGCCACGTACTTCTCCATTACTTTGACATACATGAATATACGGCCGTCCTCGATGTTCCCTTGATTGCACTTTTCTAACGACTATGACCGGCAATGAGCATTCAAAGTATACACTGCCTCGACTTGAGGTTGTTGAAGTATCTGACGACACAAAGCAACTACTGCTCCAAGATCCTGTGCGCTCTTCCCGAAGTCGGACACTAGAGACTAAAGAGATCTTCTCAAGGCTCAGAAGATTGCACCCTACTACAAGTGAAGCCTTTGCGCTCAAAGAGAGCGGTGTCACGAAAGCGCCTTTCCGATTGATATGCGAGGCATCGAGCAATACGCGGAAGAACCATCTCCACCGCCACAGGTCATTCATTGCTCTAAGCTATTGCTGGCATTCTGAAGCTTGGCAGCCCGCTGAAGGGCTCAGGGTCCACAAAGATGACTTAATGACATGGCCAATATCGCTGACGATGTTGGAGATGATACTCTCACTACGCCTAACATCGAGCGAAGGAATATGGATCGACTCGCTTTGCATAGATCAACAGAATGCGGATGAGAAAAGCTTGGCCATCGGTTCTATGGATGCTATTTACCAGAGAGCGCGACTTGTATGCATTGTATTAGAGGATGTCTTGCTAACTTCACGGGAACGCACCATCATAGAAAGTTTGACTAGAAGACCAGAAGGTCACAAGAGTCACGAGACGCTCGGCGGTGTTGATCCTGCCCTCGCAGTATTAACCTTCGTCAAGATAATGTCCGCTCGTTGGTTCACACGTGCGTGGTGCTCGCACGAGGTGCAAATGTGTAAGCAATGCATTATCCTGATACCTGCCAAGAGTGGCGTTTTACAATTGCGGCTTGACTCAATCCATGACCTATACTTGACTGCACAAAGCCTTGCCGCAAACTCCGAAGAACTGGGAAGACATATACTAGGGGTCAGTAGAAGCTACGACGCTATCAGCAGAGTGCAATCTAGAGAGCATACAAAAGTGCCGTCTCATTGGTTTGCCAGACCTTTCATGTCGATATTTCATGACATATGTGAGCTCTCTTGCACCAATGCTGAGGATAAGATAAGCATTGCGCTCAACGTTACTGGGATCCGGCTCCGGTACTTGAAAAATAGCGTCTCAGAGGACGAATCTCGTTGGACGTTGGCAATGATTGCCCTGGCAGGAGAAGATGCTACAAGCATGTGCGGAGTGGCAAAGCCTCTTGTCATTGATCAGAAGAAGTCATGGCTAGCGTGGTCCGACGATCTCGAGGACATGGCCACGCTTAATGCCGCCGCGAAACTGGCAAAGGAGCCTTGTATTGCAAAGATCGAGTACAGCAACATCACACTTGATCTTCTGCTTGTTGACAAGGAGAAGACCCGATATCCAAAAGCTGATTGCTGGAGGAAGGCTGAGGCGTTTGTGGCTCAATGCTTCTCAAATCAGCACTTTCTCGACAGTGTGAAGCCAAAGGAATGGGCAGCAGATGCTGAAGGTGACGTCGAAGTATACAAAGAGAGACAGACAGCATTGTTGGCTTCTTCATTGAGCTGCGGCACTGCTTGGATGATCCTGAATGGAATGATGATCCAGCAGCTTGTGGGGAAATTGAAGAGAAGAGTAGATGATGAGAAATTCGATCTTTGGTCCGTTGCGTGTACGACCTTCTTCGACAAGACGTCCATGGCATTTCAACACGCATGCGTAGACTCAAATGAGAGAGAAATGCTGGAAGACTTTTTGCTTTGGGCTTGGCATTATCCCCTGGACTTCGAAGGCCAAATAACTTGTGTCGATCTAGGAAATGGCGGGAGCGCCTTGGGACCGTGGTTTTCCGACCAGAGAACTGACCTAGGAGAAGCGGTCTGGGCAATTCCCGTGGCACTCAGTGACAGCTACTGCGCGACAATACGAAGACTTTGGTTACTTGAGACCGCAGGGGATGGCGTCTGGAGAATGGTTGCAAAGTCAAGGTTCTTCACCTATATACCAGTCGAAGCCAACGGGGATTCGATTCGCCTCTTATCAGATCAGATCATCTTTGGTGAAGCATGAGCAAAGGGAGTCTCGGCTGCTATGGGCACATGGACGCACTTTATTTTCGCGATCATCACTTGATACCACAAGAGCTTGCTAATTGCCCAGCGGTAGTCAATTGTGGAATACTTACTGTTCGAGAGACTTATGTTCCAGATAAATTGGTTTTCCGCCACCAGACCAACCGCTATTTACCAAGTCTACCACGATTTTCATCTCCGCAACGACGTGTAGTTGCTCGCGATTGACTGGGGCATATTGGAGCTGGGTATTCTGTATATATTTGTCCAAACATCCTCTTGATATCTCCTCAAACGAGCGTGTTTGACCTCCTCTTGTCCACGGGGTTGGCGGCCTGCGCGTCGGTCCTGAACGGTGGATCTGGCGACATCGGGAAACCTGGCGAATAGACTTAAACTGGCCTCTATCGACTAGGCGGAGCGCACGAGATGCTTGATCCATGATTTAGAGCAAAGGGAAGAGCAATTGGTTGAAAGATGGAAGGTTTATTAGAGGGGACAAGGAACGCGTCTCCGCGTGTGGCCGATAAGGTGGGGTGGCCGGTAAGCTGGTGGCCGACGTTAATCTCACGCCGCGAACTAAGGTTGGACAAGTCTCTGCAGAATTTCCCTCGAGCATCATCTCCATTAGTTAACTCTTCGTAGCAATCGCAGATTACTCACACGGGTACGAGGAGACTCCCAGCTTCGAGCAAAGCACACGTTTGCAAGTGGGATATGGGAGAGAAATCAGAGTTCAGAGGCGGCCACGACAGCCAGGCGCCAAGACCTTCAGTTGTTGAAGATAGTTGCAACCCCTTTGAAGACCTCTGAGCCAGACCGCAGCCCAAATATCCCCACCATGAAATCCGAGTGAGAAGGGACAGTGCTACGTCGATATATCCCTTGTTGATAATTGCCATTCCGATTTGGCTAACGCCATTCACGATGTCGGCATCAAAACACGGTCTTTCCAAGCGATCGTGTGTAGTTCAAGCAATTCGTCCCTTGCAGAACGCTAGACCAACATTCCCATGCCTTGCTCTCTAGCAATATTCCGAATAAGGAGTAACGCGACTCATACTCCAACCAGCGACCCCTCGTTGGACGCTGGCTTTTCCAGCCTATCATAGAATTGTCATTCGCGTACATAGGCCAACAACATACTGAATATTGACTACTGTTCACTTTGTTCATCATATTAAAGCATGGCAACGACCTCAACCTGCACCTCCATTTCGGTGCGTGATCGGGCGAACGGGACTTGGTGCAGCACCTGGGAAGGATTCGTAAGAATATCCATGATTGGACTTGAGCTGGCCGTCGCCTGCGACTTGACGATTGTCAGCAGAACCGAAGGGCTAGACTGGCAATAGACTTCTCTACGGATTGGGCATGCATCTCGCATGCATCTGGCGTGCTAGGCACGTGCGTAATGATAACTTCAGCCCTACTACGTACAGAGACTGAACGCTGGAGAGAGGAAATACCATCTCTCGTCCAGCGAGGTCTTATTGGTGGGTCCCTTGGCAGGCTTGGCATGACAACGATAGGCAGTACACGCAGAATCATCCCTACTAGTGATCTCGAAGTCATGTTTTCGTGGCAGAGAAGTGCGAGGAATGATCCACAATGCTGAGCAATGGCTGCCAAGATTATGGCAAGCGAGGACGTGCGGTGGCCCGGACGGAGTTTTGGCTCATTCGCCGATTAGCGCATTTCTCGATTTCTCGATTTCTCGATTTCTTAATTTCTGAGAACTCATCGACGACCCCTATCTTCATTTACAACCGCGCTTCTAGATTAGGCATCATCTATATCATTGCAACCGTTTAATTGAGCTCTATCGAACGATACTAATTTTGTAACTCGGCGTGTGTCTCATGGGCGTGCACCTCATGGGCGTGTACCTCCCTGGCGTGCACCTCATAGCCGTGTACCTCCCCGGCGTGTACCTCATAGCCGTGTAACTCCCCGGCGTGTACCTCATAGCCGTGTACCTCATAGCCGTGTACCTCGCCGGCGTGCACCTCATAGACATGTACCTCATAGGCATGTACCTCCCAGGCATGTACCTTATAGGCGTGTACCTCATAGGCGTGTACCTTATAGGCGTGTACCTCCCCGGCGTGCACCTCATAGGCGTGTACCTCATAAGCGTGTGCCTCACAGGCGTGCATCTCATGGGTTTGTACCTCATAAACGTGCATCTCACGGGTGTGCACCTCATGGGCGTGATACCTCACGGGGCGTGCACCTCATGGGTGTGCATCTCACGGGCGTGCATCTCACGAGCGTGTATCTCATAGGTGTGTGTCCCATGGGCGTGTATCTCGCGGGCGTGCATCTCATGGGGATACACTTCATGGGCATCACCTCATAGGCGTGTATCTCCTAGGTATGTGTCTTATGCCATGGGCGTGCATCTCACGGACATGCACCTCATGGGCGTGTACCTTATAGGCGTGTACATCATGGGCGTACACCTCATAAACGTGCATCTCACAGGCGTGTACCTCATGGGCGTGCATCTCACGGGCGTGCACCTCATGGGCGTGCACCTCACGGGCGTGTACCTCGCGGGCGCGTATCTCATGGGTGTGTACCTCATAAACGTGCATCTCACAGGCGTGTACCTCATAGGCGTGCATCTCACGGGCGTACACCTCATGGCCATGCATCTCACGGACGTGCATCTCATGGGCGTATACCTCATGGGCGTGTACCTCATGGGCGTGTACCTCACGGGCGTGTACCTCACGGGTGTGTACTTCACGAACGTGCATCTCACAGGCGTGTACCTCATAGGTGTGTACCTCACGGGCGTGCATCTCATGGGTGTACCTCATAAACGTGCATCTCACTGGCGTGCACCTCATGGGCGTGCATCTCGCGGGCGTGCATCTCACGGGCGTGCACCTCATGGGCGTATACCTCTTGGGCGTACACCTCATGGGCGTGTACTTCACAGGCGTGCATCTCAGGGGTGTGTACCTCATAAACGTGCATCTCACAGACGTGCACCTCATGGGCGTACACCTTATAGACGTGTACTTTATGGACGCGCCTGTGCCAAATCTATCAAAATTAGCATCATCCGATAGAGCTCGATTAGGCGGCTATAATGATACAAATTATGCCTAATCTAGAAGCGTGGTTGTAATGAAAATAGAGGTCGTCGATGTGAGTTCTCAGAAATTAAGAAATCGAGAAATCGAGAAATCGAGAAATCGAGAAATCGAGAAATGCGCTAATCGGCGAATGAGCCAAAACTCCGTCCGGGCCACCGCAGGACGGCGCATGCCAAGGAATCCTCAGTGAATTAGCTTCGCCCTGCTTTCAGCTCAAGTCGGCTCGAGCCAACCACTCTTCCTCCCTGCGCATCTTCTACCCCGCCTTTGGCTACATGAGGAAGAACCACTCGAATTGCTACCGGAAAACTCGTTCTGAAATGTCCTTCAACACGAGCGTCTCGGGGAAGCCTGCAGCAGTTGTGTTTCGCACTTCTGGTATCAGCCTGCTCAGCCGAATTTGCCTCAACCCTCCTCGGGCCCCAAAATCTCTAGAGCATCGGAGCATAACTAATGGCGGATGCCGCACAAGAAGCAAGGTATCTTGATAGCCCTGGTACAGCCAAAACCTCTGTTCCATGATATCAGCGCCTCAGGCTCAAAAGCTCAGCCGGGAGCGGAGGCGATGAGAATACTCTACCATCCCAGCTGCCAGTCATCTCGCTTCCTAAGGGCTGCGCAGCGGTGAGAGGCGGGGTTCGTGATGCACTGATGCTTCCTGCAGCTGCCCCGGACTGGCCTCAAGGCAGCTCGGTCGGCCCCAATCAGGGTCTCTAAAAGAAGAGAAAGCCGCATTGATGAGTGGAATACGGGACACGCTTTTGACAACCGACTTGGATTTGTCCATTTAAGTTTTGAGGCTTTCACTAGCGAGCTTGACTAGCCTTTGCGCGGGCAGTAGTGAAATAAGGCAGCGATAGAAATGCTTCAGGTCTCCTCCAGCTTCCCTTCCTTTCGGCAAAAACCCTTGTAAGTGTTTTACTTCCAGTCTTGTTCCCTCTAAAATTTACACATCTCATCTATCCTCTGCTCAATATGGCGTCCTTCCTCAAAGGTCCAAAGCCATTTGCTGTCGTTCTACTCACGTTCAATGACCTGCCCATTTTCCCAGCCGCTCGCGAGCAACTTTCAACCTTCACATCCATGGGAGGCCGAGGTGGTCTGTGGGACTTCTGGCGGGATGTCTCCTATGCAAACATCAATTTGGCGGAATCTGAAGTCTTCGGCTGGTTCACGATGAACTACTCATATGCTCATGACGGCAGCGACCCATTTCACAACGGAAAACCAGGAGCTCGTCAAGCTTGGATCAACGAAGCACGTAGGTTGTGCAAAAATTCTGGAATTGATTTATCACGATTCTACGGCGTCATTGCTGTGGTTAACGCCAACGTTGATGACTCGAACAATGGCAGCACCGATACTGCAATCGCCATATCACAGTACTATGGCCAGGGAGACTGGCGGCACTGTAACAAATGTGACGAGATTGTCTTTTCAGGAAACAGTACCGCGGGCCCATGTTCGGCAGGAGGCCAACATGATGTCACGAACTCCACGAATTATCGGCTATCTATAGACAACAGCCTGTTTGTTGGCCAGGATGGATGGAAGTGGTGTAACAAATGTCAAGCTCTCTGTTTTGCAAATTCCGGGCCTCATCCATGCGCAGGAGGAGGAAATCATGACCACACTGGCAGTGGCTCCTACCGTGTCGGAACTAGTGATCTAGGATATCCCGGGCAAGATCAGTGGAAGTCATGCCAGAAGTGCCAATGCCTTTCTTACAGTGCCGATGGAAGCCCAGGGCCTTGTGCAGCCGGCGGAGTGCACGACTACACGTCAAGTTTCAACTATAAGCTGCCAGGCACGAATGATTCATTCAATGACACCTTTTCCGGTCATGAAACAGGCCACTGCCTTGGGTTAAGTCACTCATTCTCCGCCAATCCGGACACTGAGTACGGTGATCGGTTTGACATCATGTCAGCAATGAGAGTTTCCTCCTTCCAGAACAAGGACTTTCCAGGCAGTGAAGCAGGACCCGGTTTGAATTCGCCAACCCTCCTCAAATTGGGCTGGTTGGCTACCGATCGTGTGCTCACGCACAAAATAGGGTCCGACCTACCGGTGACTGCGAACCTGGCCCCCCTGAATCGCCCAGAAAACGATGGCTATCTGATGATTAATTTGATAAGTCGAAACCATGTCTACACCGTCGAATACCGACAGCCGAAAGGCTGGGATGCTGGAATTGGCAGCGACATTGTTCTCATACACGAACTGCGTTCCTGCTATACATATGGACAAAGGAATTGGCGTTGGTGTAAGAAATGTCAGGGATTGGCCTTGAGCGGGGCAGTCTGTGCGGCCGGATCGCTTCACAATTATGCTGGCAGCATGAACTACAAAGTGGTGAACAACAATCCTGCCTGGGCAGGCCAAAGCCAATGGAAGTGGTGCCAAAAATGCTCTCTGCTTTCCTATTCTGCCAATCCGATAGGCGCGGGACCGTGTCCTGCTGGTGGTGTCCATGACCAGTCCAAGAGCGGCAATTACACTCTCCCCATCAACGATCCACTTCCCATTGGGCAAAGAGGGTGGAAATGGTGCACCAAGTGCCAAGGCCTGTCATATTCTTTAAATGCGAGCCCCGGAACATGCGCGGCAGGTGCCTATCACGAACACTCGGGCAGTGCCGAATACCAGGTAACGGGAGATAGCCCTACCGCACCAGGCGACCCGCAATGGCGCTGGTGCAACAAATGCCAGGGCCTAGCAGCGGATGGGTTTTCGCACTGCGCGATTGATGGCCTCGCACACGATCTCAGCGCGAGTGCGGACTACGGCCTATCGATCGACGATGCCGAGTATCCTGGACAGGATGGCTGGAGGTTCTGCTTGAAGTGCAACGGACTGAATTTCACGAATGCAGGGGCACGACCGTGCGCAGCAGGCGGCAATCACGACAACGCTGGCGGGATGATACGTCTGTTGCGCACAGCGCCTGGCCTCCAGGGTCAGAGCCAGTGGATGTCCTGCAACAAGTGCCAGCTGCTGTCGTGGACCGGATCGGGTGCCGTCGTCAAGTGCCCTGCCGGTGGCAATCATGACCACACAGGGTCGTGGGACTACACGCTGCCGAATTTCAATGATGACAGGACCTATCTGATTGGACAGGGATTGTTTGAGGGGCAGGATTTCTTCGATGGGACTAGGAGTGTACAAATTCATGTCGACCGCATCGATGCAGCGGCTGGAATTGCGACGGTCACGGTCAGTCTCGTCGCATGAACTGGGCATAGACACCTCGCAACACGGACCTCTCACTTACGCCCCTAGTGGCGTGGCAGACCATCATGCAGCCGATGTCATTCTAGTAACTCATGCATGCGGCTTTCGGATTCAGCGTCAAGTTACGACGTACTCACCGATCAGTCTCTTAGTATTCTCAACCACTTTGTAAATCAGTTTCTCACCGTCATCCCATATTCGCACCGTCTTGTCATCCCAGCCAGATGCCACACGAGATTCATCATGCGAGAACACCAGGCTGCCAACCCAACCTGAATAACCTTCGAGTATGTGTAGATAAGCATTACGCCCTACTAGCAATTGCGTGTGTAGTCGTAAGTACCATGGTCGCAGATGCCAAAATCCGTGCCGTATCACACTCGACAGTGGACTAAAATACAGTGCGGCACTGTATATTTGTAATGGCGCTAGCTGGATGCTCTCAGCGAACATCAGCATAAATGCTGCCAAAGACGGTGCGAGTATGGGACATCGTTCAAGCAGCAGAGCTTCTGTGTCACGAAACTGAGATATACTCTCCAGTGACAACATTCCGCGATGACAGCATGAAAATTATGGCGGATGGTCAACTGGTGTCAATCCCATCACGATTGTCACTACCCAGCTACTTCGTTCTTTTAGTCGAAGTCTGTAAAGCCCCCGGCGATCCTCGGGTCTTCGACGTTGGCCTAAAAAAGGCTGTCGAGTGGCGTCTTGGTCGGAGAGCTAGGGGCGTCCTCCCGGACAATCTGTTTAATCCAGATGCAAAGAGGATCGTAAGGGAACTGGAAGTGGCTGTCATGGATGCATTGAAGGAGACGCTCAGCAAATGCTGGCAGAATGACAATGATCGGGAGGCTGGGCGGCGATTGAAACCTCGCGATACCTAGGTAAGCAGTTCGATTGCAGGTTGTGGTGGCTTTCTTACAGTCGATACCGCTGGAGTTCTCAAGGACAAGACTGGAGCGACTTAAATAGGCAAGACTAGAAAGGCTTCTAATTCATGTTGACCCTTCGCAAGCCCGAGTCGTAGGGTTACGCATTCAACCTTCAGTCAAGACCCGTGTCCAATCAAACTTCTTCCACTTCTTCTTGAACCCATCTACTCTTCCATCGTGGCCTCTGTGCCATCTACCCTGCCTCTTGATCACATCGGGCTCAACATCCAGCATGCCTCCAATGATCTCCCTAGCAAAGAGATCGCCCTTCGGCCACCTCATTGCGTCCTCCACGATATGCCCTAACCCACCGTCCATCTGAAACCACACATGAAAATACGGCATTTCTTTGACGAGACTCCGCCTGAATGCCAGCTTTCCCAGCCCTTGTTTGCTCTTGGCCAAAGTGTCGATGATCTTCTTGTGCTGCGTCCATTCATCTTCTGAACTGAGCAATGCTTCTTTGAAGAAAGCCGGCGCTGTCTCGCCAAGGTTGTATGGCAACGGCACTACATTCATCGCAGCATGTGGCTTGCGGTTGGGAAAGGCTGCGTTTTCGTAGAAGATTACATCACGTCCTTGGTCGTGGAAAAGTCTTGTTAGAGACTTCATGAAGTTGCGTATTTCTTCCCACTCGTCGTCATCGCATTCCAAAAGGTTGGTGTGATGCTGAATCGGGACGATGCAAGCTCCGCCGTCTGCGAGCTCTGGCTCGGTTGGCAGCGTCAGGTAGGTACGAGTAGCTAGTGATACGATGGGTGCGACAGGTGGGGTATCGGTATCCTCGTGGTGACACAGAGGGCAGTTGTCCAGTATCTTGTTCAGTTTCTGGAAATCGCTTATAGCCATGTTGCGGAGGTTAGCGTCGGACTTGTAAACCCTCTTAGCCAATTTGCCAGCATTCTCCTCCATATATTCGAGATCGTTGTCGAACTTGGCATCTTTTGCGATCCGATCAGCGAACTGTTGTCCTTCACCACCAGCTTGTCCTTTGGTCCTCCGCTCTTCTCGGACCATATCTTCAATGCTCATGTCTTCATTCTCCTCAACCTGACCTCGCTCTCGGCCACGTTTGTTCTCCACTGCTTTGACCTCGTTACGTGGAGCAGAGGATAACATCCGGTTGTCCATCGCACTCAATGTAACTACGTCAGGGCGCGATTGGCGATTGAATGCAATGACAGCATTATTGTATTCTTCTTCGAGCTGAGCTGCTGAGGGATCTTTTCGTAGTTGCGCTTTCATCAATCGAGCTTTCATGCGGTTCAGTGTTGATTGATCAGGAGCCGTAGCGGTTGTCGTGGGTTCATCTCTCTGGATGATCTCCCCTTGCGGAAGCTCTTCGTCTTGTCGCTCTTCCTGAAGAGGCTCAGGCTCTCTTCTAATGCCTGCGACTAACTTTCGTTCCTGGAAGAGTTCTCCACTCGGTTTCATTTTGCCAACGTAGCCTTCGCCATAGGTCTCTCTCCTCTCCAGTTCAATCTCCTCTTCTCGCGCATCATCGAAATCGCGTAGGCTATCGTAGCGTTGCAGTGCGGCGTCCTCTATGCTCTGCCCCGAAGCTTCAGCTTGCCGATAAACAGCCTTCAGCTTTGCCATTCTCCAACTCGAGCCAGCATCTCCGAATGTATAGTCAACCTCATGCTGGGCTGGCTCTTGGGCAATGTCGTCCAGCGTTTTCCCGCTCTGGAGATCGCGAAGGTGGTGGTTAAGTTCTTTCTCGTGTATCTTGAGCTCGAACTTGGCTACCAAATCGTTGGATTTTGGAGGCGACGACTGTTTCTGTGGCCTTTGAACATAGTCAATATCAAGAGCAGAGGGTGCCTCCATCCAGGAGTCACGCTTCAACTCCGATATGCTGGGCCGCTTGAGGTCTGCACCCGCCTTACTACCATCTGTAGCTTCATCACTCCTTCGCCGATGCCTTCGCCTGTGATGGTCATCGCCTTCTTTTTCATCATCCCCGGACCGTCGCTGTCGTTTGCGCCTGTGCTCGTCCTCTTCATCGTGATGTCTTGATGAGTGATGATGACGATGTTTATGATGTCTTCGATCTTCAGAATCTTCTTTTTCTCTTCGATGGTGCTTTTCCTTCCGCTTCTCTTCTTTCTTCGCTTGCGCCAGTTCCTTTTCAAAGTCCTCCAAGGTCATCTTGGTGGCTTGTTGAGGTCAAGTTTTTCGAAGTGAAGTACGCCTCCAACTCGCCAGTAACAAACTCCCCCGCAGCCCGGATTCTTCGAGGTCATCCCCGACAACTTTTTTTCCTTTGCAACACGAACTAATTAAAGTTGCCTGGAAACGCTTGAAGAGAGCTCGGTAGACACTCACTATAAGAACATTGAGAAGTCTCAGTCTTTCACGTCGTCAATATGGCGACTTCGCCAGTTACTGTTGTCTGCGTTGGCATGGCAGGTATGGAGCCTTCCTCACAATGGAATGTTTATGCTGCATCGCTAATGCTCCCAGGGTCTGGCAAGACAACCTTCGTACAGCGAATCAACAATCATCTACATACCAAGAAGCAAAGACCTTATGTCCTTAACCTAGATCCGGCCGTCCTCTCCGTCCCATTCGAGCCCAACATCGACATTCGAGACAGCATAAACTACAAGGAAGTCATGAAACAGTACAATCTAGGGCCAAACGGCGGCATTCTCACATCTCTCAATCTCTTTGCGACGAAGATAGATCAAATACTCGGACTGATGGAAAGGAGGGCAAAGCCTGCTCCAGATAGCTCAATACAACCTCCTAAGCACTTTCTGGTGGATACCCCCGGTCAAATTGAGGTGTTCGTTTGGTCGGCATCTGGCAGCATACTACTTGAATCCTTTGCCTCCTCATTCCCGACCGTCATCGCCTACATTATCGACACACCTCGTACTTCAAGAACCTCAACTTTCATGTCAAACATGCTCTATGCTTGCTCGATCCTCTACAAAACGAAGCTACCCATGATACTGGTCTTCAACAAAACCGATGTGCAAGATGCGAATTTTGCACGGGAGTGGATGACGGACTTCGAGAAGTTCCAGGATGCGTTGCGGAAGGAAGAGGAGCAAGGCGTCTTTGGTGGCGAAAGTTTTGGAGGGGGGAGTGGCTACATGAGTAGTCTGCTCAATAGCATGAGCTTAATGCTAGAAGAATTCTACAATCACTTGGACATGGTTGCGGTGAGCAGCATGACGGGAGACGGCGTCGAGGAGTTCTTCGAGGCGGTGGAGAATAAGAGGCAGGAATTTGAGCGGGACTACAGGCCGGAGCTGGAGAAAAAACGAGCAGAGAGGGAGAAAGAAAAGGCTGGTCGGACGGAAGCGCAATTGACAAAGGTGATGCAGGATATGAAGATGGATGCTGCACGGAAAATGGGCAAGCAAGTGAAAGACGATGATGACCTGGACGATGACGATGAAGACGACAATGACCCTGACGACTATCCAGATGAGGAACCTGATGAGAGGGAGAGTCTCAATGCAAGGTATCAACAGGCTCTGAAGGATGGAGCTGCTGTTGGCGCTGCAGACGAGCAGAGCTTCGCTCGATATCTAGCCTCAAGCCAGCTGAATAGATGACGCTTTGAGATACCCAGTATAGCGAATGACTTTGTTGTAATGTAATGGTGGAATTTAATGCATCTGTAAGTTAGGTGGCCCTCCAAATTGAAGAGCTCGAAAAGCATTAGAGGAACACCTGGTGGACCAGGTCTGGGCGCCAAGATTTATGCCCGCTAGCGCGCACAGTTCAACTTTGAACGGGCGAATTTCTTTGGCGGTGATATCGACTTCACGAACTCCAGATCCCGCCATTTCTCTACCGCCAGGGGCTTCTCAAGATGTTGTACATCTACTCTCAGGAGCAGCTCGAGATCCCAGAGGATGTCAAGATCCACATTCGATCCCGTGTCGTCACAGTGGAAGGCCCGCGAGGTATGCTCTCCTCCCTTCAAAGCGCCCACCATTGCCTGGACAAACCCAATCCACCCACCGGAAAACCTCGCGACCGCATTCAAGCCATTGAGATTCAAACCTGCTGACAACTCGTTCTCCACCAGGCAAACTGACAAAAGATCTCTCCCACCTTGCCGTCTGCTTCTCCCTCCCCAAGAAAAACATTGTCACGATCGAGATCCACCACGGCAGCCGCAAAAATGTCGCTACTCTCCGCACTGTCAAGTCCATCATCCGAAACCTCATAATCGGCGTTACAAAGGGTTATAGGTACAAGATGCGATACGTCTACGCCCATTTCCCAATCAACGTCAACATTGAGAAGAACAAGGAGACTGGTCTTTATGAGGTCGAGATTAGGTATGAAATTAACCACCTCGTCCTGATAGTGCAATTCTTTGGGAATTTAGACCTGATATCTTTGGCTGGTAGGAACTTCCTAGGCGAGAAGATCGTACGCAGAGTGACAATGCAGAGCGGCGTGGATGTCGAGACATCAAAAGGTGTGAAGGATCAGCTAGAGCTCTCGGGAAACAGTTTGGAAGGTGTGTCACAGTCGGCGGCCGACATTCAGCAAATTTGCCGAGTCAGGAACAAGGATATTCGGAAATTCTTGGACGGATTGTATGTGAGCGAGAGGGGTAACATTGTCGAGTCTTAAAGGGGAAGTGTCTCGTATTATCGCGGGAGAAGAGAGATGGAACAATGCACTCTGATACACGTTCTGGAGCTCCAAATGGAAACACGTAGGCCTACTGGCTCCAACGGTCCACCAAAGTGATTTTCATCAATGGGAGATAGAACTGATCTCTACTTGCTTTAGCTGGCGCAATGAAGACAAGCCAAGTTCAGCCCAGCAGCGCCCATTGGAATGGTACGTGCCTTGCTCTAGTTAAGGTCGATCTCGTAGCGCCTGACGACCTCCGGCTCGTAATAACGCCCGCTAAATAACTGCATGAGACAAAACATGCACGCTAACCACGCAATTCAGTATCGAAAATCGCGCCAGCTGCCCAATTTCGGAGGCTCTTATTCAAAAAGGACAATCTCATACATGCCCTGCTGGCCCCTGTCATCCATCACCCTGAACACATGATTGCCCTTGCGGCTGGATCTATCAATTTCAACCCCACCAACCATCGCGGCTCCTTGTGGTTTCTCGATCCTGCCCATCTTACTATACCTCTCAATAGTTGACCTCACACCATGGAACTCGCTTTTCATAAGTGTCGGAAACAAGCACAGCTCAAGGTCGCCCGGCTCTTCAATACCCTTCAAACCAATTAGATAGCGGAAGCCGTTCTTGGAGTGGTAGTACTTGAACGCGGTCGCCGTGTCCTCAGAGAGTGGGAACGCCGTGGTCGCGGGTATCCCGTCCCATAGGTGGGGGAAGGGGATGATATATGGCACTGGCGTCCACCCTGAGTGGAGACCATGAGCGGCGACCTTTACCGCCGTGTTGTGAGTATACCAGCTGACTCGGTTTGTGTCATCGTGCCACTGCATTAGAGGTTTGCTGCCCGGAAGACCGGTGATGAAGTAATAGAGGCCTATAGAGTCCAGTAGGCGATATTCGATCTTTTGCGCGGTAGGTAGGACTTTCCTCGCAAACGTCGAGAAGGACATTGAAGTTGGGGGTACATCGATATTCCACTTGTGAGGGATTTCGGATTGCTCGCGTGATTTCTTTGGAGCTTTCTTTGGCACAATGTAGCTGAAAATGCCCTCTTTTGGTGGTGTCGATGCCGAGCATTGGCGATCTCGAAAGATGTAAGCGTTGTCAGGAATGCCATTTTCTGTCAAATACTCGCGGCGCATATCTTCTTTCGTTAGGCCGAGGGAGCTGAAGAGCTTTTCGGCCACGGCGATATTGCCGGCGCTCGGGGCGGCCGTTGGCCTCATATAAGCCAGGGGTTGGGTCATTCCATTCCATGAACGCTCGATCTCCTGGAATGACTTGTTCTCTTTGACATCCGAGAGGAGAACGCCAACAGCGCCAGATCGCAATTGTTTGAGACAACCAAGGAAGCTGGAGGCCGCGATGTGATGGGTAAGATTGTGCTTGGCGACTTCATTGGCAGCTTCAAGCGCGTCGCTCTTTTTCTCCTTCAAGTCGAGTAGCCACCGTATCGAAGCTTTATGACCATCGGCGTAGGAAAGCTTATCTTCAAGTAGGAGCTGTGATGTCCGCCGCACAACATCGAGATCGTAGTCTGTTAGCACTTGGGTGAGCATGGAAGCAAGTTCGGCACCGGACGCTGTTGACAAGCCTGGTATGCCCTCCGGTTGAAGTCGAGTTGGAGGAAATTCGAAAGACATGTGAGTCCAACCACCACATTCTCTAATCCCCGCGTGAAGCTTCCGCTGGGTGAGTTTGAAGACTTGGGTGACTTTCCCACTCGCGAGGAGCTTGGCGACGGCGCTGACGGGCTCTTTGAACGGGTCTATGTTGTCTGAAGAATTCCAAAACAGAGGCAGGAGTGCTCCTGTTTCCTCATCTACCAAAGCGAGATCACCATAATTCTTCACGAACTTGCTACAGGTTTGGCAGTTGAATTCTTGTTGTAGTTCAATGGGATAGCTCTTTTTGTACACCGTGGAGAGCGAGCCTCCGCTCCTGTCGTATTCAACATGGAAAATGGATGATTTTGGGTATTTAACGAGCAAGCTTTGGGCGTTCCTTTGCATAGATTCATGCAAGGGAGTGGGATCTATTCGTAGTCGCTTTGTTTCTCGTACGGGAAGCGAAACATTGACCCAATCAGAATCTGCGTTGGCTTTTGATAAAGCCATACGGCTAGGCAGACGTTGGAGCTGCGCTGATAGGTTTCACGGGCGAGCTGGCAATGACAGGGACAAGGAGAGAGTATCAAATCAGAGAAACTTGCTCCTTGGGGACAGCTATTGGAGAAGATGGGATGGCTGCTCTTAAGATACTGAGAGAGTAGTCAAAGAGCTGAGCAAGGCGTGACTCAGGAGGCGTGCTTGGCAGGGGTGACTCATTCTCAGGACCATGGATATGACTATGGAAGCAAGTTCACCAACAGTGGCAGATGGAAGAGCTCCACGGCACTAGGCTACAGCAGGCACCAAAGAAATCCCTTTATATCCAGCAATGGCCTCAAAACTCACTGCCACTGACTCTCTCTAGGGGTTAAACAAGCAGGGTTGGTCCCGCAGAGCTTCCCCTGATCCTTGTGGCAGAAGCCTACTTTGAATCTTACCCGATTACGGATCCGGAAGCTCCAGCATAGGTACTATAATGGCCTTGTGGTAAGATCTAGTTCGCAACAGGTGCAAAAGGGAGTTGCTACGTCTGGTAACACAGATGGCTGTGTAAGGCTGTGTGCGGCTGTGTTTTGGCCATGTCGCCGACAAATCCACCTTACTGCCTGGTATGAATGGCATACCTGCGCCCTGTGGACGGCGGTAAGGTATTTGCAGAGTATCTCAAATCTCAGCCAACAGAGAACAGGACAGGTTGAGTTTCCTTGTTTTCCATCATGAAGAAACTTTACTCGAGCAGGACGGAGATATTCTCAAATAGAATACGAACCAAGATGGTTATGCCGGCATGTCAGGGGGAAACCGGGGCTGGGTTTTCGGTATCAAAGTACTCGTGTCCGAAAGTTCCTACGGAGACAGCGGAGGCAGAGCAACACTATGCGCCTCCATCTCGCAAAACTGGATTCCTGCTTTCGTGCCGACGCAAGCCGATATCCTGGCTTGCGGAAAGATTCCGCTTTCGCCATATACCCCCATGACGTCGATCATGCCCCGCAAAATGTATCCCTGGAGGAGCGGAACGCGTGACAGCTTCGAGAGGGTTGAAACTCAACGCTGCTTTTCTGCAATCGTCAGAAGGTTGCTGTCTCTTTTTCTTGTTCCGTTGTCTATCTATATCTTTGCTATCAAGCTGGGTTTTATTTCGTTCTACTCCAACACAAATTCAAGCCTATGAACATCTCGTGAACAATACAACATTGACTAATCCTCAATACTCACAATTCTAACAGAGCACACCCAGACTCCCCACCTCAGCTTACGTCGCTGCAGTGAGCTTGACGCTGTCCTGCTCTGCATACCCCCAACTTTTGCAAGTTGAAAATATCCAGCGGTCACCATGGCGGGAAGCACATCTATTGCGTTCGCCATCCTAGTCATTAGCTACTTCATCATCAAATATTTGAACCATACAGACCACCCTAAAATCAAGAACCTCCCCGAGATCCCAGGAGTCCCTCTCTTCGGCAATCTCCTACAATTCGGAGAGCATCATGCCAAAGTCGCGGCACGACTGGCCAAAAAGTACGGCCCAGTCTTTCAAGTCCGCCTCGGCAATCGCCGTATCATATTTGCCAACTCCTTTGAGAGTGTCAAGCACCTGTGGATCACAAACCAGTCTGCTTTGATATCGCGGCCAATGTTATATACGTTCCACAGCGTCGTAAGCTCCAGCCAGGGGTTCACGATCGGGACCTCGCCGTGGGACGAGTCATGCAAGAATCGACGGAAGGTAGCGGCAACCGCACTCAACAGGCCAGCCGTGCAGAGTTATATGCCGATTGTGGATCTTGAGAGCTGCCTAGCGATCAAAGATATGGTGCGAGATTCCGAAGGCGGCACAGTTGACCTGGACCCCCGAAAGTACTTCCACCGCTTCGCGCTGAATACGAGCCTGACCCTCAATTATGGCATTCGGATTGACGGGTCCATTGACCAGGAGCTCCTACGAGAAGGTCAGTTTTCGCCGCCATTTCAACATAACTTAGATTTTGCTTCCAATCATGAACTAACATACTTTTCTACAGTCGTCTGGGTCGAGCGCGTTGTCTCCAACTTCCGCAGCACCTCCAACAATTGGCAAGACTACATCCCCCTTCTCCGGCTCCCCTTCTTCTCGAAACAAAACAAAGAGGCTGCAGAATACCGCGCTCGCCGGGATAAGTACCTCCAGACCTTCCTCGACATGCTCAGAGAACGCATCGCCGCCGGCACGGACAAACCCTGTATCACGGGCAACATCCTTAAAGACCCTGAAGCCAAGCTTAACGAAGCGGAGGTCAAGAGCCTGTGTCTGACAATGGTATCTGCGGGCATTGATACGGTGCCGGGGAACATGATTATGGGGCTGGGCTATCTCGCCTGGGCGCCAAATGGCAAGGAGATCCAAGATCGGGCATACGACGAGATCATGAAAGTCTATCCGAACGACGGTGAGGCGTGGGAGGCGTGTCTGCATGAAGAGAAGGTGCCGTACATCACGGCGCTGGTCAAGGAGATCCTACGCTTCTGGACCGTGATTCCGATCTCATTACCAAGGACGAGTATCAAGGACATTACGTGGAAGGACGCCGTCATCCCTGCCGGCTCAACATTCTACATGAACGCCTGGGCCGCCGACTACGACGACACACATTTCAAAGACCCGGCGAAATTTATTCCAGAGCGCTACCTCGATGTCCCTGAGGGGACTGGCACGCCGCATTATGCATACGGAGCGGGGTCAAGGATGTGTGCCGGCACGCATCTGGCCAATAGGGAGCTCTACACTAGTTTCCTCCGCATGATCACGGCGTTTGAGGTCGTCCCGGCGAAAAACCCGGCAGATGCGCCGGTGCTAGACGCGTTGGATTGTAACAGTATCCCGACGGCCTTGACGACCGAACCGAAGCCTTTCAAGGTCGGTTTCAAGCTGAGGAACCCTGAAAGCTTTGCGAGGTGGGTGAGTGAGTCAGATGAGAGGACGAAAGACTTGTGAGGAAGGGAGGAGAGTTGGAGGGAAAGGCTTGTGATCTTTCGTGGTTGGCTAGTGCAGTGCTGAGAAAAAAGGGGGCTTTGGGAACTTGCATATGCGGATGGCGACTATCTTATCGGCTACGTTTTGAATAGGTCAGCATGGGTTTGGTATGCATATTGGGTGGAAGTTCAAATTGACAGACTCATTTTGCCCTCCGCGTGGCTTTCTCGACTTGCTTGTCTTTCGCTTCCCACTCGTACATCTCCTTTCTGTTGAAAACAATACAGAGCAAAGACTTTCTTCTATGATCAACCTCTCCTAGAATTGGCATTCCCGTTACCAGACGACTAGTATCCCTCCAACGAACCCGGCCATTTTCGAGGACGATGGCGGATTGGGCACGCAGCGTAATGAACGGGCCTAGTGAGAATGAGATCTTGGCTGTAGAACCTTTTCACCAAAGCGAGGAGTGAGTGTTTGCGGAGCAGGGGACGAGTACGAATTCGAGTAAATAGTGCAGACTGAACTGTAAGATTGTTGCAGGGCGCATAGCTCGAAGGAGTGATAAGAGGCAGCTGGAAGCAGAGTGGCCAAATGTGCGATGGCACTTCAATTGCTCACCGCAAGAGCATAAGAGGCCTTGTCTGTTACGATAACAATGGTTCATATTTGTTGGGGTATGGGAGGAGAGACCTGTTGATGCAGAAGCCGCAAAATCGATCACTTACGATAGGTGTGGCATTGAGATAGGGAATGTTGTCCAAAATGAATATCAAGACCCTCATTCAAGGGTGGAGGGGAGCAGACCTTAAGATTTTCAAAGGAGATATCCAATAAGGGATAGCTGATAGCAATGGGAGTTTGTCGCGGATTATGGACAATCACGTTCAATACGTTAAATGCCATAATGAGGATATTAGACTAGGCCGGTAAGGACGCCCAAACGGAGGGCTCTATGATCTATCATAGTAGGAACAACCTTGATGTACCATTCCCATGACGGTGGCCCAGGGGAGAATGGCTCGCCTTGTTAAGCTTCGAACCTGCAAGCCATTGCATTCAAGTCCTTGCCACGTAGACAACGCAATTACCAACAACGGTAACAACCTGGGCAGCATAAGCACTCCGGATACCAGCGTTGCAAGAGATCTCAGATCGGGTCTAATCTTCTTTGCAGTGCTGCAACAGAATCCGGATGACAATTTCAAAGTTGTAAGTGTGGCGGCGCGACGGGGGAAGCCGGAATCGGTTCTTCTCGCCATTGGGTAGTAGAGCTCGGGTCCCGAAAGTCCGGTCTCCTGGCTAAAAGTTTGACTTCCAAAAGAAAAGTGGTTATGCTCGCGCGGGGTAAGCCTCAACCATATGCAAGGACCGCGCGACTGGTATCTAGGCATTAGAAATCCGCAGAACGAAGTTTCAGAGCTTACCTATCAGAAAATCACCGCGAGCAAACGCACCTAGATGACACAGCTTGATGACAGGTAAAAAAACATCTCACAACACCTTGTATGATGTAGTCAGTAATAAATGGGACATTTCAATACGAGTAGGAAGTCAGGGTATACTGTGAGTTCTGACTGCCTTGGTTATCAGGTATACCTCGGTGACATAGTGAACATTGAAGAGGGCTTCAATGTCCTTTCTCGGGAGCAACGTCCCTCGCATGCTTTGATTGACATTTGAGTATGTACTCAATAGCACAGTCCTTTCTTCGTACATGGGCATCGAGAGAATTCACGAAACCTCCGAGGAAATTGAGCCCCCGGGGATCAAAGGATCAAAGTGGATTATCTGAACAGCTCCGGCGCCGAGATGGAGAAAGCGGGGTTGATTGCTGTGCAATAGAGGCAAAGGGGAGATCTTGAGACAAAGGACATGGGATGACCCCCAAGTCTCAATAACAAGTTCCGCGCCCCCAGCGGCTTAGTCTTAGCGGTCCTTTCAGGTTCAATTTTCTAGCTCGATTCTGGAACGTGGGCCTGGTCAGATCGGCATTCTCAGCCGGGCGAAGTCCAAGGGCTGCGCACCAGCTTTCAGGGATAGCCCCCGCACGCAATTGGGCCAGCTTGGGGGCAACGGCAAAACGGCATCGTAGTTTTCCGCGCATGGCTTTGCGGCCATCGTATCTGTATTTCCAAGCCAGCCTTTTCGGTGCGACACGCCCACGCTCCCTCCAACTTTAAAACAACCCCTCCGCTTTCAACTTCGAATTCCGCACTCACTTCATGGTCATTAACCTGAGATAACCACCGCTTTCCGCCCCGCATGCAGGGCTTCAACCGCCTTAAGGAGGCCATCGAGCGCCATAAGGAGAACAAGGACCCCAACCTCAAATACAAAACCCCTCTGACCAGTAAGCGCCCCCACCAACGCCACGACATCCCACGGTCTCTTAACGTCAGCGCAGTCCGCAACATACAAACCAAAGACGACGAACAGAGAGTATACGATGCCTGTAACCCACTTCAGCGTTCCCGATCCGTACGAGTATCAGAATGGCTTCAGCTCGTACAAGGAGTGAGCACCATTCCTTACCGTCTCAACGTCTCCGCGCTAAGCTTGTCGCAGGAGTGAAGCCGTTCCAGGCGCCTTACCTCTCGCAGCAAACTCGCCGCAGAAGGCACCACTAGGCCTATATACAGAGAAGCTGTCAGGTACTGCCTTTACGGCCCCAAGGCATGAGAATCAGCAGTCATGGCTGTATCGAATTCTACCATCTGCCAGCCATCAGTCCTTCACCCCTGTTCCGACCTCCTCATCCCAGTCTCTAGACACGCCGAGTCCTAGCTTCAGCTCCCACTTCAACACAATACCCAATCAGTTACGTTGGGACCCGTTTGATCTCGACAAAGAGGTCTCATGGATTCATTCGCTCCATCTAGTGGCAGGCGCAGGGGATCCCACAATGAAAAGCGGCATCGGCATCTTCATCTACGCTGCTGGCAGCTCCATGCCCGACAAGACCGCCTTCTACAGCGCCGACGGCGACTTCCTTATTGTCCCACAACATGGCGTCCTCGATATCCGTACCGAGCTGGGCAATCTTTTGGTCCGCCCTAACGAGATTTGCGTAATACCCCGTGGCATTCGTTACCACGTCTCCCTGCACGACAACGAGCCCGTCCGGGGCTATATATTGGAACTGTATCAAGGCCACTTCACCCTACCGGAGCTTGGTCCCATCGGCTCCAACTGCCTCGCCAATGCCCGCGATTTTCAATCTCCCGTCGCATCCTTTGTTGAAGATCACGAAAACACAACCTGGACTTTGTATGGCAAGTTCGGTGGTAACCTATTTTCAGCCCAACAATCTCATACCCCTTTCGATGTTGTCGCGTGGCATGGGCTCTATTACCCATACAAGTACGACCTGGGCCGCTTCAATACCATCGGTTCCATTTCTTATGACCACCCGGATCCATCTATCTTTACTGTCCTGTCTGCTCCTTCTCACGCTCATGGCCCTGGCACGGCAGTAGCCGATTTTGTCATCTTTCCGCCCCGCTGGCTTGTCGCAGAGGACACCTTCCGACCGCCTTGGTACCACCGTAACACAATGTCCGAGTTTATGGGCCTTATATGTGGCGCATATGATGCGAAAGGTGCAGGAAAAGGAGGCTTTCAGCCTGCTGGGGCGAGTCTACATAACACGATGAGTGGACATGGTCCAGACATGCAAACTTTTGAGAAAGCGTCGACGATGGAGCTGAGTCCGGCGAAGGTTGGTGAAGGTAGCATGGCGTTCATGTTCGAGAGCTGTCTCATGGTTGGCGTTACGGAGTGGGGTTTGAAGACTTGTCAGAAGGTCCAGGAAGACTACAACACTCACAGCTGGCAGCCGTTAAAGGTCCATTTCAAGAGACCTGAGGGTCAGACGGGCACCAAGAATGGGAAGTGAGAAATGGCGTTGGTGGTGGGAAGGATCTAAGCAGTGTGCATCAGGCCAAATGAATGCGGCCACAGATACCCGCTATATCCAAGGTTTGCTCAATACCTGGCGTTATCTACGTGATTACATCGGCAGCGGAATGTTTGTTCGCCCTGCCTAGCTACCAGCAAGAGCTAGAGTGGAGCAGGCCTACGGGCCCTACAAGATGTTAAGTACACTTTTTCGTGGTACATAGATATCACGAACCAAAATACAATGTCTCCTTCCATTACTCCGATCAATTCTTCTGCTCCGACCAATGCCTCAAATGGGTTGACCTCGCCAGTGAGCACATCTACTGCAATGAAAGAACTATCGAGGTGATTACCGGAATCGGAACGTTCGTTTGTTTGAGATGGGGTTGTATGCCGAAACGGACTACTAAGGTTTGGCCTGTGGGCCTTTACTCTATGTCGCTTGGGCCGGATTAGCGCCATGGAGAGTATCTTTGCACTGTGGTCCTCAGCAAGTAATCAATACGAACGAATCATTCTTCCATTCGGTCTTAGTATCTACCTCCTGGGTCATAGACACTATCCCACGACAGGCACCCCAGCGTCAAAATGACGGACATCGAGCACAGGTTTCTTGTGGGCAGTGTGAAGAAAGGAACCCGAACGACCATGCTGCGCACTGTCAAACGCGAGGCTTGGAGTGACTAGCTTCCAGTACATGGATCTGCAGTCTCTTTGGGCGAGGAAGATGCTCCCGAAAAATGGCATGCAGTAAAGAAAGCTGCCGGACTAGCCCGGAATATCCCCACACGACCAGGATCCTCCATTAGAGGTTGAACGATCAAATATCCTCAACGTTTCAGCGGGTCTGAAACCGTGGTTCCGAAGCCCATAGACAATGGAGATAGCCCTATGCAATTTGAAAGATCGATCGTCTCTGCCATGGGAGGCGAAGTCGCTGACCTGGATCCGAAGTCCGTACGCGATGGAGATGCTCCTTCAGGATCGGATCTGGTATCGATGCTGAATGATGTCCGCAAGTCAGCTGCTGCCCTCGCTGTTACGGCGTGTGCGATTATAGGTCCTTTGGCTCAGTTACTACACATATATGGAGCTACAACTGCTGTTTGCGATCTTTCTGAGGCGGCTGAGACCCTCAAAGTTACATGTTGCCATGTCAAGACCAGGGCCATAACCAGTTCGGACCGGAATGGACACGCCTGGGTTTCTACGAGAATCTTCTGAGACTCCTTGCGAGCGCCAAGTGAGAATTAATGGTACTTGGACAGGATCTCAAACATCTGGACTCTCAGATCCTGAATCTAATTCTGCGAAAAGCATGGCCGAAAGTCAAGCATTTGCAACACGAGAAGACGTTGTGGACACATTGCGATCGATTATCTCATACAACCATGCTCTAAATGTGCATCTCAAAATTTTCAGCCCTAGGGCTCGCCGCCTTTGATAGCCCGACTCATTCTGGTGAATATACGTCGTACAGCGCACTCAAAAATGCGTCTGATTTGCCTATCAGTAAGGAAGTGCTCCAACTTCGCCAAGCCTACTGACGGCCAGCAAGATCGCTCACTGACGGAAGTCCACGCGCATTCCTCGGAAGTTCAACGGCCTTGTTGAGAGTCCCAGACACCGCCGCCGATCCCTCCCTTGCCCCGTGTGAATGGCGCAGAAGCCGGTGCTCTGACGCTGGCGACGTGCAATAAAGCTTCAGCGCCACCTAGTCCTGGAAAATCTTACCCCCATTTGCGGTCTTGAAATCTCCACCAGGCCGGTCTATCGACGGAAGCGGAGCATCAAATCATGCAACGCCGCAATAGAAGCCCTAAGCTGATCGCCACACACTCGCCAAACTCTATCCGGGAAGCTGACGCAATAGGCTTGCCCAGAGAGGTCTGCTCACTATATCGAATCGCTGGGTTTCACGGGATTAGGTAGGGTGTACAGTGAAGCCTGCTAGGTACTGTAGGTGAAAACCTCAAAAGTCCTCAGAGGCAAGGGTCCGCCTGTTCGTACCTTTACTCCAAGTGGTGCTCGTTAGGATGCATTTCTCTACTGCGGATGAACTCTACAGATGACCGGAAATGGACAGGCTTGGCACATTCACTGGATCCAAGCATCGAACAACCAAAATCGAGAAGACCCCATCTGGGTCAGGAGCAGTATTCATCGTCGGGCCTGAGCTATGAGGAGCATCGATAACCTCAAACGTAAGCCTTCTGGTATGGCCACCAAGCTACGTGTAAGGCTCGCGAAATAAGCATTTCAAGGACACTGGCTGCCATAGATTAAGCTGAACACCTCACTCAGGGCCAATTCTTCCGCTATTCTGGGAGTAAGGGGAAGGAGGAGGATAGCTATAGGTAGAGAGTCAGGCAATGGCTCGTGGTACCCAGCTAGACTGCGCGCTCCGTCGTTTGTGGGGATCAGGTCCATTGTGTTGCAGCTGGCCTCTTGCCATACCGGAGTACGTTAGGCCATACGAACTAGGCATAATTTGGAGGTAGGAAAAGATGATTAGGATGGTCGACTGGGGTTGGGGAAGAAACTCTAGAGGAAATTGTTGCGCTGAAGGATGGTGGTCCAAATGGCCCATCGAGAACTAACTGTATAACACCACTGTCTCGCGCGTACTAGTTTAGTCTATGCGTTTCATCTCGCAGTAGCCCTCAACTCCCAACTTGAAGTCCGATGTAATCACCGCCACAAAGGCAAGAATACCATCATTAATGCATTTCCCCCCGTAATTCATCAAATCGTATACCAACTTCCATCAAAATTCATGACTTGGTAAAGTCGCCCTTAACGTATGGTCCCCGCTTCTTTCGCGATTGGTCAATGGAAACACGATGCACTGACTCCATCCTTCATTGATTTCAAGCACCACAGCGACGAGATCCACCGACATTGGTCCAATCTGTAAATATTTGTAGACGACGGTGGCTTCGAGCATTGCTGGAGAGCACATGGACTGGAAGAAGCTCTTGTCAATCCCATGTAGGATTGTAGCGAAGACAGCGGTGTGCTCATCTTCTGTCATCAACCAAATTGAGATCCTTTCGAAAATCGGCAACTGGCCGCAAAGCGTCTCTTTCTATTTTGTGCCCAAAGAAATTCGCAGAATAATAGAACGACTCGGAAACGTCTGTGTGGTTCGCCATTGAGTGTTCCTTAATGGTGTCGGTGCATCCTACTCGGCATGGCAACGGATGGCGGGCTTCGAGGACATGACGAAGCCGTTCGGTCTCGCACGTGAAGAAAGTACTCGAAAAATGTTTCGCCGAAAAAAACCGCATCACGACGCATGGAGATTGTTCGGGGTCTGTTGTTCAATCTCTGCTTGAACGACCTAGGCTCTAATCGAAATCTTTTTGTTGATCGCCTACCCTTACCAGGCTGCAAGATGCCTGCCCAAATTTGACGAGACACAAACCAAATCTAAATAACGGGGCTAAGATAGCGATGGATGTTGCAAAGAAGCTAGTCGAAATTGGACCGAGACCGATGATTCGAAAAATGAAGCAACCGTCGTGGATGAAGATGAAGCAGCTGGAATAGTAGGCTTTGTGCTACGTATCCATCAGAAAATGTCATTTGCGTTCATGTACTCAATAATTCCTTGACGCTCATTGCTGTAGCCCTTTTCTTCGGTTCGTTACTGCTAACTCCCTCCATGTTGACACTGTCGCTCGATGAATCAGGTCTCATGGCCCTTCGGTCATTCGTGAGCATTAATAATGCTGCGGTGGCTTCGTGGTCACGGTCAATGTCCATCGGATTGCCGTCCAAGGCCGGTTGGGGCAGTATGTTAGGTGACGGTGACGTTGAAGAGATTGCACTGCCGGCTGAGATACCGGTAGCGGCCATGTAGGGCGTGACCTGTGTATTTTGACTATTCTCTCGTACTGATGGTGGCCGCTGCAGATATGGACCGAGCGCCGGACTTGGTATCGGCGTTACTGTTGTGCCGGTCGAGGATGACGCGAAGCTATAATGCCTATCCATGCGCGTCGGCTCCATCATGGTAGGCGAGGCTTGTATCGTGTTTTGCCGGAGGTCGAGGTCGGCGCGTTGCTTGTCCAATGCTATCGAAGTATCTATTCGTTTTCTTTCGGGTTTGCCCGATCTTCTCTCCTCTGCGGCATTCTCGGGATTCTTGTTGGCTTCCTTCAGCTCTCGAACACAATTCTCCAAATATCGTACATAGTCGATGCTCGCCTGCAGAATTGCAAGCTTGTGCATTTCCTGTCCGTCACACGCAGGAATCATGTCTTTCAAAGTCCCGAATTCTTCGTTCATTTTCGACCGCCGACGACGCTCGATCAGGCTGTGGGCTGTTTTGCGGGCGATCTTGCGCCCAGCGACACTGGTCGAGCTTGGCGTTTTGCGCTTTGTGTTTGAGGTGGATGGAGGAGTTGTAGGCGCTGCTTTTGATGCTGGGCTGCTTGCGTTGGGTGCGTTTGCTTGTTCGGCCGAACTTTTAGGCTTCATGTGAATGATCTTGCGTGGGCGAGTAGGAGGTGGAGGGAGGGTGATGTCTTCTTTTGTAGGCTTTTTGTTGCTGCCAGACGACGTGCGCTTCAGGCGCGGGCTTGTATTGAGAGCTTTGTAAGTTGGGGATGTAGGTGTGGCGGGGTTGTAAGACGAGGCGGAGGATGAGTTGGATGAGACGGTAGTGATGGGAGAATCTCGGTCTTGCGAAGGCATAGCGGGCGGAGGCAGTGTGAATGATGTTTCTAGCGAAACTCGACGAGGCTTCTCTTGACTGCTGATGTCTGTCGAAGTAACTGGAGTAGGTGGAAGGGTGGGACGCGGCATGGCAGGGGTGCGTAGATGGTCGTGTATTATCTAGAATGCTCACTCCGCGCTCAATTCAACACAAGGACAGCGCAATCAATGACAGGTAAGGGAGGTATCAGGTGAGGAGTACATAACAGAAGGAAATACACGGAATGGACGTAGATGCTGCTCGTGAGAAAAGTGATGGGAAAATAAGGATATGGCAGTGTGCGAAAAGGAACATGCGACCACGGGGAGGAGATGGGGGTGTCGCGTGCTCGCAATGATAGGCTGACATTTCAAGGCCGCCTCGGGGTGTTACGATTGAATTTTCTGTGGACGGGGCCTGGCGTTGCTGGCTTGCTGGCTTGCTTGCTTGTGCAGGAGAGCATGGGGAAAAAGGCGAGAAGCGATAAGTTCGGCGCGCGTGCTATGGCAGGCCCCGGTGATTGGGCGTAAGCAGACAGGGGGGCCGGAGTCTCGAACTACGGGAGCATTTAGGCAATGCTTAGATTTAATCTATCCATCATCGCGCAACCACACACGTGCTTGTAAAACGGGAAAATAGCATTTGCTGACTGGTTGGGTTATCATCCACGAAAACTTGACGCAGCGACCTGGATGGGGTGATAAAAAAGCACCCACGCTGATCGCCGCTTACGGCCCTTTCTAACCCCACGCAGAACGCTATCAATTGCCCACCGGAAACGCCATGCTGTGCACGCCATGCAATGCCTATGCAGGAAAGCAAAAAGTCAGCCGCTGAGGTCACCCGTCATGTTCCACCCGATTTGACCCATTTTCCTTAGCAAAAAAAATGATCACCGTATTATGACGAATTCTCACAGGAAAACGCTGCTCGGCAACGAGCTTCTTGTCCTCGGCGGAATCTGCGGCAGACATAATTCCAGCAAGTAATCCCACTCTGGTGGTACTGCTCTTTCCAGATTCGTCGTGTTCGACATCATCTTTTGTCCGTTTGCAGCAAAGTACCTTGAAGTCGGCGACGGGCTTCGATTGTTGAGCTTCGCGGAAGATGCGGGAACTGTGAGGTTACGGGTAGAACCTTTCGTTTTTGCAGAAGCAATAACTGCTAGCGGCGGGCGCTGCAGTAGTTGCGACTGGCGCTCACCGCTTGGGCCTGTCGGTTTCGAAACTGGCTTTACGTGTGAGATATGCGGTAACGAAGCTCTTCTCTCCGGCCTCAGATCTGAAGGAGATGATGCCTCTGTCTCTCGCTCCTCATCAATGTCACTCTCTTCTTCATCTTTCTCCGATTCGGGGTCACTGCTAACCGCTATAGGTGGTGGACGGGGCCTCTCCCTACCAGTTCTTTTTCCTATCGTCTCTGTAATTCCACGTTTGTCCTTTGCTGGCAACACTCTTCTCCTTTCTTCTTCCTTTGTGGTCCCAATGGCAGCCAGTGGCCTCCTTAAACTCATATCCTCGTCGCCTGGTCTGACTTTGCCCTCCATCACCGCTCTACTCGGAGGTGGCTGGAGCATCCAAGCGACCTGTGATTTCGTGGCCGGTAGCTGTGAAACGACCGGTGGGTGTAGGTCGTTCACTTCTGGATGGCGTGCTCGGGAATAGTCGTATACGTAATGATCGCTATCTGCTGTATCTGCCCTCCGTCTGCCGCGGGACAGTGAACGCCGGTGTTCGGAGGGCCCTCCAGATGAGCTGCTGCGGTTATGGGAAGGCCGAGCGCGGTCCCACATGCGTGACATGGCATCATTCAGGCCCCAGAGTGGCTCATCTTCACGCTCATACCGCTTCCAGTTCCATGTTTCCGGCAAGAGTGAAGACCGTATTGTCCCTTTTAAGGTGTCAAATGCGGACTGTTTCATATCCATGGAAGGTCTTTGCGTCCGAACCTGGGGCTTGATAGGCTCTGAAGACGAAGAGACCCCCGGCTCAATGAAAGTGACCGTGTTGGGATTATTCGCAAAGGCACTCTTCCGTTTGCCCTTATTATTCGGCTTCTGCGTGCCGTTGGTTTTGGTATTGACTTGTGCTAAATCCCCAGCCAAACTGTCACGCCTCCGTCCTTTCGGTGGCCCGGGCCCGGCTTCAATTTCCTCTGCCCAGTAGCGGTTCGTCGTGAATGCCATTGGTTGACGAATCATGTCCGGCTGAGAGAGTTCAAGCGCTGCGCGTTCCTTGCCCGCCGCCTTGGCTTCCTTCCGGCGTTTGCGTTTATGATTGTATTCCATGCAAGGGGAGAGGGTGGCATAGTAGAAGATGGCGGACTGGGTGCCACGCCAGAACCACATTGTGAAGGCTCAAACGTTTCGTTGGACTCGAAGGATGGTATCAGGTAGCGTAGCGCATATCGCAGGCACGCGACAAGTCTTTTGCGAGTCGGTTTGAGTCGCCTCGACTTGGCTGCTCTTGATGCCTCCGCTCTGGTATCTTCTACTTCAAGCTCCGCCCGGGTATAGGCTACACAAATGTTGTAAACCACCGTTCTTGCAAGTCAGGAACTTCGAGGGATGTAGGGTCGATGGTCGGATGAAAAGTTGTTGCTCCATGAGGCGATCACAGTTGCCTCTGCGTCCTGCAGTGTTAACCCCCTTCCAATTGTCAGCCCCTGCACCCAGCTCCTGCCTGACCAACGCTGCAACCAACGAGGTAGACCAAATCAACTCAGACAATGTACCCAGTATTACTAACCATTAGCCGTCGCGAAAATGACTGTTTATAGCAGAGGAAGTAAAGTAGGAAACAGTGGGGGAGGCCTGGTGTTGCGTGTATGATGCAAGATGGCGGCACAGACCGAGTCAATCGATCGGTTTCAGAAAAGTGCGACAGCGCCCAACCACTAAGGCACGAGCTAAGAACAACAGGGTCAAATAGCTCTCATTAGCCACTCATGCAACAAAGGTCGTTCCTGTTTCATACATGTCACATGGTCAATGGCCACAAGGCCCGATTGCGCCAAATTACTTTTTCCCTTACGAGTGTGTGGTCTGCATGACAAAACGTGGATTTTCTTGGCGACTTGTCAAATAGTTCTCCCGTTACATGGTTGTCGGAGTGCGGCGCAGGGGAAAAGTTTAGGCATTTCCTTCTTGGCATTGCTGTGTAAAGTATCCGAGAGGATAAGAAATCTCCGGGAGATCTACACAGACCTACGACATACCCGATGTCGGTATGAGGAAGTTGTTTGTGCAGATAGTCTGCCAGAGACGGTCAGATTAATAGTGGAGCAGCTGTATTTATATCTATGTGTGGAACCTACCTGAAAAAGTAAGCATTCGGCACAGAGAGATAAAGGTCAGAGTACCAGATTCGAAAGCTTTTGGCAAAGTCGAGGATATAAATCAGTGCTTCTACTATTGCTCTCACACAACTTTCGCTGAATGTCTCTTATCCACCAAAAAATCCAACAGCGTCGAGCCCTTACCAGGGAGGACGCCTGATATATCTCAAATCCAATCATAACCACCTACAACACTTTAACTATTTATTTCATATCTTCTACAAAGTTGTACGATTGCCTGATACTTGGAGGCGGGCCTGGAGGGCTATCAGTTGCCCAAGGTCTTGCTCGGGTCCACTGCACTTGCGCCCTCTTCTCCGACTCGAAGTTTCGACATCTATGCAAGCCACAATATTCTCACGCGCGACGGCACACATCCCGTCGCACATGGAATGATCTGGTCGTTTATTGATCCATCGCTGCAGCAATTGCCCATAAGTTGGGCGATGAGGACGACGAAATTGCGCTGGAGAAGTCTCGGGAGATCTCCGCAGCTCAAACTAGCACAAGAGGAAACGGCACAGGATCTTTTGAAGTAGCCAAGGAGAGCTGAGTAGCGTTGTAATTGCCTCTTATACCAGGTTGGGCTGTGTGTTTCAAATTAGAAATTTGACCGCTGTGCACTGAGGTGTGAGGCGACAATTTTTACCAGGGTTACGCAGGACTTGGCAGGGATCTGCAGTAAGATGCCAGAGTTTGGAGAGAGAATCCTTGCAGGCAAGGCAGACCGGGCCAGAGTGCCCACCTGCCCGCGTCCTCCTTCTTTTATTGGCGAAGAGTGATGACCGAACGAGCAGGCCCCGTCCTATGCGCGCTAGCACTCAGTCATCCCAATTAGCTGGGGATTCTTTGAATGTAGATGTGTCCCGAGAATGCATTTTGCACCCAAAACCTTCACCACAAAGTAAATTGCTTCCTTTTGTTCTCAACCTCCTACCAACTCAATCTCGATTCTGACCGTAAAAAAGCAACGGCTCTTCTCGACCTCCCCGTCGGCCTAAACTTAGAACTGCGCCTTCTGCGGAGTATCCGTCAAAGGACCTCCGTACCCACATCCCCATGATCACAACCCGAGCCTGACAACCTTGCCACCACCTTTACCCGTACGCCGCAAAACACCGACTTCAATTGCCACCTTCGATCGTATTATCTCGACGAGCTCAACGTCGAAGTGAACCGATAGGTCACCGGATGCTCGCCGCCCCCAACGACTACCCCTTGCATCGATTGGACTCGCCATAATATCTGAGGTCGCCAATCGCTACTTTTACAAACCTCACATCGCTCCCAGGCCTGTTATACCAGGGCTCTGCAAAAGGTGCACGGAAAGCCTCAGAGAGTCTTCTGCACTGAGCCCCTATCCTGCGAACCCACAGAGATTCTGCGCTCTCCGAATTTCGAGGTATTCGCCGGGGATCTCGTCAAGGTATCGGACGAAAGCGAATATATTCCACCCCATTTAGCAAAAATGGCAATGTCTCCACTATACTCGTGGCTGGCTATCTTTGCTATTGCAGCAGCGGCAACCTGCTACTACAGACCTGATCTACTGGCTAAGATCTTGCCCCAGGCAGCCCGCGCCACTGAAGGGCCACTATCCGACGGTTTACGCAAGAGGAAGTCAAAGCCCAGGCGCAACTTTTCAGGAGAACAAGTTGGTAGCGGAGAAGGCACATCTACACCCGTCTCATCTACGCAAGATGCTAGTACAAGGAGAAAGACGGCGGCACCCTCTGCTGCTGATCGACCTGCCACTGGCTTTGAACAGCAGGAGTCAACACAAAGTGCTGCTCAGAATGAAGATGGCATCCTCAGCAACAAGGAATTCGCTAAGCAGTTCACACAAGCCCGGAGTGGCACCCCGATTGCATCAGCATCAGGCAAGTCTAGCGTCAGCAAGAAGGACCAGCGGGCGAACAAGAGCATGCTTCCTGCGAAGCGCAAAGCTGGCAACCATCTCGAAACACCTAACACATTGTCTGACATATCATCAACGACCGGAGCTGATGGTGATGATGACCTTTCACCCATTGGTTCCCCGCCGCTGCCAGCCACGTCCGAAAAGGTCACCAAGGCGGGTGACGTCTCTGATATGTTGGAAGCACCAAGCTCGGGACCAGCCGTCTTACGCCTGACTGACCCGAAAGGCACAATGAACAAGGCTCGGCCAAAACCAGCCGCAAAGGTATTTGAGGCAGTGGAGACGAAGAAGCAACGTCAAGCTAGACAGAAACGAGAGGCTCAAAAAGCGGCCAATGAAGAGGCAGAGAGGGTGCGGAGAAAGCTGATGGAAAAGCAGATTCGCGGAGCTAGGTTGGCTGAAGGTACCTCTGCTCAAGGCAAGACCAATTCCTTCAAAGCCCCGACAGAAAGCGCCTGGTTTGCCAACAATCAGGGACAAGCTGCTGTCAAGCAACCTTCGATACCTTTTGTAGAGGAGCTTGATGTTAGAGAACCAGCTATCAAGCCCGCAAGCAATGGCGCTGTCCGTGTTACGAATCAACCAAGTCAGGAAGAATCCGTGGACTACATGAAGGAGATGCTGGGTATTGGTCAGGCAGAAGCACGTGGAGTTTCGAGCAGAGCAAACGGCACAAATGGCGTTCGTAGGATGAATAGTGCCACGAATATTGCTACCGCCGAGCAGGCTTCATCAGAGCAGTCCGGAACGACCAGCTGGGCTGATGATATGATGTCGGAGGAGGAGCAACTGAAAATGGCGTTGGAGGAACAAGATCCATGGATGACTGTTTCGAGTAAGAAAGACAAACGGAAAGGTGGCAAAACTGGTGAATCAAAAGCTGTCAGCACGACCAGCGAGGCAAGTTTAAATCCTTCACCTGCGAACGGATTCAAACAACGACCAGGTACAAACGGCGTCGTGAAGAAGAACGAGGCGTCCAACAGATATGTGTTTGGCGATGAAGGGCAAGCTACCTGGGAGCCGTGAAGGCATGCTGTTCTTTAAGCTAACGGTGGGCCTGTCGGAAAGCATGATGCATGCAATACTATGGGAACTACGGCGTCTACACGAAAGGAGATGTTTCAACAAGGCCTTGGGGTCTGTCACCACGACACGGTGAGATACTCAGACCAATATCAGCCGCCAGAGGCCATAGCAAGGCCTTTGTAAGGAGCATGTATCATATAATGCAGCAAATTGACCGCTCATAGATCTTCTGGTAAACGTGTATCAAATACCAGAGTGGATTCCAAATTGACTTCCAAACTTACATGACAAGCATTTCAGAGCCTTCCAGAGCAAATCATATGGGATTGATGAAATGAATGTCATTCTGCAAGACAAACAAAATTGTACTCTGTGCCTTTTAGCTGCCAGACCTTTGAGTTACCCCTGCCAAGACGATTTCGTCTCTCAACTTGCTCTCGAGCCTTTGTAAAGCAAAACCGTACATACATTTCTTCAGTTGTCTTCAAGCTTATCGACCACGCTATAGTCGTGGACCTTGTCCTTGTCTCATAGAGCTACATTGGGTGATTTCCAAATTGCTGGACTCCTGTGTGAGAGCGTTTGGTTACTTGGAGCGTCGCCCAACTGGAGCGATATCACCATTTATTCCAAAGGCCTTGACCTACGGCGTCGTACATGAGAATCTGCCGAGAAGCCAGCCTTCGAAACTACACCTTTGGACAACTGTCAATATCCAATGCCCGCTCGAGCTTGAGATCCGCAGTCCGACGGAACCTAATCTTAACTGTTCGCCCAACTCATTCCACTTCCAATACCTCCACGTCGCACTCTCGCTCACGCCCTAGGATTCTTCTCCCCTCAATCTCCCAGATCAACACTCTCACCACCATGGCGCCCACTACTCCATCCTCATCATCTAAACTTCGCCCCATTGTTGTCTCCGGGCCGTCCGGCACAGGCAAATCGACCCTCCTCCACCGCCTCATGTCTGCGCACCCCGACACGTTCGGCTACAGCGTCTCACACACTACGCGCCAGCCACGTCCCGGCGAGCAGGACGGCCAACACTACAACTTCGTGACAAGAGAAGCCTTCGAGCAGCTCAAAGCAGAGGGCGGGTTCATCGAAACGGCAGAATTCGGCGGCAATCTCTACGGCACGTCCGTCAAGGCTATAGAGGACGTCGCAACGCACGGCGGGAAGGATGGCAAGGGGCTGATATGCATCCTGGACATTGAAATGGAAGGTGTGAAACAGGTCAAGAGGAGACGCGACCTGGATGCGCGGATATGTTTCCTGCAGCCACCGAACGTGGAGGAATTGGAGAAGAGGTTGAGGGGTAGGGGCACAGAGAAGGAGGAATCGATACAAAAGAGGTTAAAGCAGGCCGAGAGCGAGATGGAGTATGCGCGGACGGAGGGGAGAAGGGATAAGGTGGTCGTGAATGGGGATCTGGACACGGCGTACCGGGAGCTGGAGGAGTGGATTATCGATGGGGGAAGGTTTGGGAGTCGAGAATGAAAATATAGAGGGTTTCATGATAGAGCCGTATCTGCTGCCCAGCGCATCTTCACAATTCGCCCACCATAGAGGGTTCTTTCGATCAATTAAGTTCCCCATTCCGCGTCGTCTACTTTCTTCACTTACTCCCTTCCCTGCCTCATAGGATTCAGTTCCAATCGAAAGGTCTTAAGTGAACGTACCCATGACTTCTCACCAGCTGAGTTTGATTCTTGCTCATCCGACTATTTCCGGGTTGTACTACTACCTTCTCCTCTATCTCTCCAGGCCCATGATTCACCGCACAGACGAGCTTCCTAAACTCACATCCACCCTTGAAGAGATACAGATACGGGACGAACAAGCCCTTCGCACTATGAGTTCCTACACACCTTCCACTAAGGGACAGCGTGACTCTCATACCTTCCACTGCTTTTTCAGGTTATCCCTCCACTCTTCAAAGTCGACGATTTTCCCATCAACCAACATCTTTCCCTTTTCCACCTTCTGCGGCCGGGGTGGTATGAAAAAGAAATCTTTGACATGCTTCGGATTGCATACATGAATTGGCAGCTTGCCCTCCTCGAGAATCTTAACGCAGTCCACGCAGAACACTCTCTCAAGGCAGTAGCGACAATTATAGAACTCATCTTGGACCGCAGAATCGCGGCGGCATGGCCCACTGCAGGTCATTCTGATATCTTCATAACGGACGCCAAAATAATAGCCGGAATCACTGTCGTCGTCCTCGTCCTTGCTCTGATCCTTGTCGTTCTCCTTATTTGTGCTCGCGCCGTTGGCGTCATCGAGACCTGCGCCTTCTGTCTGTGAATTGCGGTCTTTGCCTTTATCTTCCTCTTGAGCGTTCACCGTTCCTGGCTTGTCATCCTCGTAAACGCCAACGTAGTAGCCAATGGCCAATACGTTGCTGTCATCACCCGCCACCAATAGGGCATTTTGCAACTCGATAAGCCCCTCAATGTCATTTTCTGGGTCGTCGTCCGACAGAATCTGTATCGCCTCTTTGATGGAAGGCCGAAAGCAAGCGTCTGCTTCCTCCTGTCTGCCTCCCAGGCGGTACCACAAGCCTAGTATTAAGGCGGGAATGTTGGCTGGAATCCATGACATCGCCTCGTTGGCGGAGGTTGTTTTCTTCCTGACGAGTTTTTCCAATTTCTTTCCATGTTTCTCAGCTTCTGCAGAACCAATTCCGGCATCGATGGCTTGGGAAATGGAATGCATGGCAAGAAAGTTTGATGCCACTTCCTTGACCGCTCCGATCTCGTCCTCCTCCTTGGACGCACCAAACGTATCAACAATTCTTTCCCAAGTGCGCACTGCCTTCTTCTCGTCTCCGACAAATTCGTTGTAAAGCCTAGCAAGAGAAAGCTCGAGCCAACTTACGACGATGTTCTTGGCCTCCTTCTTCGCTGCTCGTATAGCTTCGCGATAAGCTTCTACGAGGAAGTCTAGCTCACCGGTTTCGCGGGCCGCATCTGCACTATGATCAAAGTACCACATATCGCTGTATGGATTTTCCCAGAGAGACGCCGTCAAGCGTGAGTACTCCTTGCCGGCAACTTCTTCGCTTTGCAACTTCTTCAGCATGTCGATCGTGTCCGTATATAAGTGCTCATCGTTTTGATGGAACATCAGCACATTGATGCAGCGGTCACAGTCCGGCTTATTAGCAAATGCCCTCTTGAAACTAGCAAATCTGTTTCCTTTGTCTTTCAGCTGTCCATAGGAGTCGCCGATCCGTTCTTGGACTTGGTGGGCTGAAATTCTGTGCTGATCTGCTTTGTCAGGTTCGTCTTCAATCCTCTTCAACAAAACTTGTTCAGTGTTTTCGTCGAGCTCGATTGCCTTCTGCCACTGCTTCTTGAGAACATACAACTTGGCCAAGCCCGCTTTGGTAAGCCAATCGTTGGGGTCCATCTGATCGGACTTCAGAAAATATTCCAATGCTTCGTCGTAATGACCCGAAGTGCGAAGGACCACCGCCACGCGTCGATACCATGTCGCGGTCTTTTCCATACTAGACCACTCCGCCGCATCGACCGTCTCCTTGGCTGTCGGCTTCAGATTGATCCCAGTGGAATCGACATTAGTGCCGTTTTCAAACTGAATGTAGCTTACGACAGCTCTAGCACAGTAGGGAGCGTCCCAGCTTTGCTGATCCAGCCACTTCTTGGCGTACATCACAGCGACGGGCTTGAACGTAGTTGCCGGTGAACTGCTTGTCGAGGTCACAAAGTCTCGTTCCTCTTGGGGCAAAGACTCGACGACTTTTGGGTCTTCCCACCACTGCCGTATAAGTTTGAGGCTTTCATTGCTGCAGTGCCACGCTTTCTGATAAGTCCAGGACTCCACAACGTCCTCCTGGCTAAACATTTTGGCAAGCATGATGGCAACCTCCTTTCTGTCCTCGAATTTGACTTTGGACAGCTCAACGGAGCGGAGATGCGTTAGCCAGTACTCAGATACATACTTCTTGGTGAAAGTGGTGGTTTCCTCAGCCTTCTTCGCAAACTCCAAGTCAGAGAGGAGTCTGAGACACATCGTCAAGATATGGATTTTAGCATCATGGTAGTCAACGCCGATGGGGATATGACCATCGCCAGCGGAGACTTTACCCTGAGTCTCGTCCCGGAAGAAATCTCCAATGGAAGCGTGGCAGAAGGTGACCTCCGTAGTCTCCTTATTCGAGTCGAAGTCCGTCGTACTTTCCACATCTTCAAACACTTCTCCCTTCTCACTCTCCTCTTCCTCGTCATCCGAATCACCCTTGTATCGATGTGGGTTCTGCAATTCGGCCGTGGTCAAACCGTCTTCTCGATTCAGGGTGAAGAAAGAAGCGAACTGCTTTCGAAGTGCGCCTTCAGGGTATATCATTCCCTCTCCCTCCGGAGACTTTAGCTTCAGGATCGTTTCGATCTCTCCAAGTTTGAAAGGGCGCGGTGCACAGGCAGTCCAGGCCAGGAGCTCGTTCAGATACTCGAGCTCCTCCTCATTCGAGCTGGCCGAGAAGCTTTCGAGCACATGGCGAAGTATCTCTTTCAAGCCCTTCGGTGCCTGCTCCAAGCTCTTACGCATACTGGACTCGTTGCGTTTCTTCAGGAGTTCCTTCAGCATCAGGTCAACCCAGATGAACATGCCTTGAGCACCGGAAGAAAGCTTCTCAACAATCTCTTCTCGCAACTTGGACGACACTCGCTTCAAAATGACCGACTTTTGGATGCTGTTCTTGATGTATTGCTCGATGTCGCCCGAGTTCTTCAAAGAGTTAACGTGGATAGTTGGCATCTCCTTCTCCGACTCCAGCTCCAGTGCCTCGACAATCTGGTCGCTGAGCTGGGGCCTTCCAACCATTGCCAGTTGAATGCGGGCGTGTTGGCCGGCATCATAGACATCCTTAACGAGGCCGAGAAAGATCTGCCTTTCCGTCTCGAATGCTTCATCCACCCCGTCGAACAGAACATAGACGCTGCTGTCGACATCCTTGTCCGTCAAGAAGTAGCTTACGAAGAGAGTCCGCCATGCACTCTCTAGTGTGCTTATACTTTCGTAGTCTTCCACAGTGTTTGAGAGGTACTTTTGGTACACCGAATCGTTCTGACTGATCTGATAGGCCAGGTCACGAAGAGCCTGATGGAAGGACCTTGTGCTTGCGTTGTCGTCCTTGAAAAAGAAGTAGCCGACCGAGACATGAGATGGGTGTTGAACGCCTTGCGGATGCTGTTCCCTCAGAAAAGCGATGATGTTGGACGAGAGAAACGACTTTCCAGCTCCCGGGTTACCTGAGACGAAGATGACTGGAACATCCTTTCCGATCCAGGACTTGAAGATGTCTTCGCCTCGGATCCAGTCTCCTGTGCCGGGGACGCGGGATTTGTTGATCTTGTCATACCAGTCCTGGGGGGTATTGGTTTTCGAAGGCCGAAGGGCGTTCTTGACTGAATCCTGATGCATTTTCTCCTGGTCGTCTTTGCTTTCCTTCCTCAGCTCACTCACCTTTAGGAGGACGTCCCCCAGTGTTTCGCGCACTTCTGTCACTTCGAGACTCATCTGACCGACCGTTTGACCAGTCTCTTGCACCGTGACATTGGTAGAGGCAACAGTGACGGACATGCCATCAACCACACGACCGGTTCTCTTTGACTCTGTCAAAGTCTCTGCACCTACCAAGCTCGCTTCCGTTTTGGTGAGTTGATCCAACATACCGATAGATGCTTGTATCTTGTCGTCGCTGCCGAGAAGCACATTTCTGGTGAACTTGAGCAGTCTTCCGCCTTTTATTGCCTTAGTCGACAATGCGAAGATCTCGATGAGTGTCACTAGGATTTCGCTGAGCTTGTCGCTCAACTCGCTTGAGATTTGCTCCCGGCTATACACCTTCAGCCGAACGGTGAAGTCCTGTGCAAGTCAAAAGCCCATTCTCCTTCTCCTCGTGACAGCAAGTAAGAAGGTACGCGGGCGACAAGAAAAATGGCACACGTGAAGTTGGTTTTGCACTAGGGATTCAAATATTCTTAGGAACGGTGTTATCTCCCCAAAAGAAATATACATTTCCGGCTAGTTTTACCGGGATTTTCCCAGTTCAAGAAACATAACCTTTGTAACTTCAGATGCGAAAAAGCGTACAGGTTTGCAAGGATGTGTGTGTCACTTTCTATCATCCACATAGAGAGGTACGGATGGCTTACCTTAAGCGTCCTCATCAAATCCTGAATAGCATCATAACTTGCGCTCACCCCTTTCGCCGCACTAATCAAATAACTCACTGCGCCAAACACCAGCGAGCTTGGCGGGAACGCCATACTCGCACCGCCAGCAGCAAGATTGCTCACCAGTTCGATGGGCTTCATTGCCATGGACAGCGACTCGAAGACGATGTGGCGCTTTTCGCGGAATTCACTGAAACTCTGGTTTTGCGTGTCGACCTCGCGGATTAGGTCGACATTGCGGAGGCGCGACAGGACGGCGACGTCGAGGTCATTTTTGGTGATTTCTTTGTAACTGGCGATGGCTCGGGCGTAGATGGTGGGGATTTGGTTGGTGTAAGACGCCATCGCTGCTGGGGGTATGTTGATTATTCTGCTTCCAAAAAGTCAGAGTATACTCTTTGAATTTCGTCTCCCGTTTCTTCGATAGGACTCGAAGGTTGACCTGGCTCGGACGAAGCTCTCATCAACGCCTCATCAGCTCGGGCTCAGCCGGCTTTCAGCTGAGTCTTGCAAAGTCCCAGGTAAGTTAAGTGCTGGACCGCTATTTTACCCCACCAATGTATGAGCTTCACACAGAATCTAAGATCCAAATCGTTCGACTAGATTTATAGCACACCCAAAGACGTAACGGAACTTTACAATACGTTTCGCTTGCGCATGATATGCAAGGCTGACGTGGGGGCCGTGGTAATCTAAGGGGAGGTGTACAGAGTTTTGCTCAAAAAGCCACAAAACCTCTGTGGCAGCCATCCCACTCCCAGATTAGCAACCTCACTTAATTTGCCCACAACTATTCACACACTTCACGCACGGTGATAAGACCTACATAAACACACTCATCAACACAAGGCCAGCAAACCCACAACGCCCACCACAATCACCATGGAAACCTTATAGCCGCCAACTTCCCCAAGTTGGGCCACTTAGTCCAATCTTCGCACAGGGCACCGAAATCCCAATGGTCTTGTAATATGCGTAAAATGGCAGCGTAAGGTGGGCTTGATAGTCTCAACCAGAGGCACCCGGGAGATACTAAGCTGGGTATGCAGCAATGTCAATTTCAATTTCCACGTTTCGCTCTATTCACCGTCTAGGCCCAGAATCCGCCTCATCAGTTCTTTGCCAAATTGCTGCTCAAACCCACTTTTCCGCAATCTCAAAACCCGGTTCCCACTTCGGTTGCCTAGCCAGTTGTCCCTGTCGTGCGGCACCGGCCCATCGCTGTTTCGGCGATGTCGAGTTCGCCGGTCGAGCAATGTCATTCCTTTGGTCCACTGGCCTGACGTCTCGACGCGAATATCTTCGAGACGAGGCTTCGCCGGTGACGGGTCCCAGCCCAAGGTGTCCCGAGTGAGCACGTAGAAGATAGTGAGTGGATCGTGAAGAGCGAGCGAGGCGGTTTCGCCGGAGTGACCTACGTGCAAAGCTTCCATCTTGTCGAGCATGGGCGTTATGAAGGCGGATAGCCATTCGGCGAGTGGTGAGCCGGATTTTAGCGGTCCTGCAATGTGTGATTCGAAATGGGCCCGGGAGAGGACGTGGTTTTCGGTTGTGTCAAGGGAGAGCATAGTAAGACGGAGCTGGCGGGACAAGTTGACTGGGTAAGGGGGGAGAGTGGTAGTGGATGCTGGATCGAGTGGTGGTGGAGGCATAGTTGAGGACGGGTTTGGTGAGGTAAGGGCGTACACTCGGGCAGCGGCAGAGGCGTCGGCGAAGACGTTGAACTCGGCGACGGGTGAAACCTAGAAGAGAAAGAGAAGTTAGCACCGTCATCAGAAGATCGATCTCTGCAAAGTTCATAAGGGGTACAAAGGAGGTGTGAGTGAAAGCCCTGGGTCGACAATGACACGATTCGTGCTTAGTGAAGTTAGGATATTGAGACTCCTGGATGGCACAAAATGGCCTCCGGTGGCCACAAAATTGGCGTCGGCCAAGGGGGGATCGGAGGAGGGAAATAATACTGACGTTTCCTGTAGCATCAACAGCACCACCCATTGTAACAACCTCTTTCACTCTGAGAAACGCCTCGGGGTCCTCGGCCGCTGCCAGAGCACAATTCGTGAGCGGCCCAATGGCGACAATGGTGATCGTATCGGGTTCGTTCTCCCGTAAAATTCTTAGCATTTCTTTGTGGGCTGGTTGGGATGATGCTCTGAAGGAGAAAGTGGGCTCTGTGAGGTCTGCCATGTCCTTTGCAGCATCTGTGATCATCGAGTCAGGTGGCAGTTGCTCGAATAAGTGCTTCCATGTGTCTTCTGGCGAGAGATGTGGATGCTGCAATATTACCTTGTCAGGCTATGGACGTCCCCTGTATTTGCCGAACATGCTTACTGTAGTATGGATGCCACCAAGTCCGTCTGTGCCATCTGGAAGCAAATATTAGTGCTATATTCGTCACATTGAAGCTCGAAGGAGGCTACGGAAGTAGTCAGCGTTCTCGACACGATCGAGCAACGGCTCTTGCGCTCCAACTGCAACCAACGGTTTGAACTTTGTCATTCCATCGAAGCCCGCTACCTTTCCATGTTCACGCCGCCATTTGAGCTCCTTTTCCAGGACGTGGAAGGTTGCCACAACGTTCCGTAGGCAGCTATAAAGGGTGTCAGACGTTGCAAGACAAGTTCCGAAGATAGCTGAGCGAACTTCCTGACGTCAATATTACCAAAGGTAACGGATATGAGGGCGATCTCAAGCTCTTCCTCCTTGGAAGCGAGAGCCAGAAGTATTGCGAGGACGTCGTCAACGCCCTGCACATTTGTTCAGCGTCTTGCGAATTCCATTACGCTAGATGTTCATACAGGATCCGTGTCAATGATTATGCGGTTTCGAGGTGCCATGGCGTGATTGTGTTGGATATTCGGGAAGAAAGGGGGGGAGGTAGGAAAGATAAAATCAGTGCTACAAGAAAGCTTGAGCCGCGCAAAATTGTTGCAAGTGGCGGGTGCGATGCTGAACGGATATCAGGGCCTGTCATCTTATGTTGCTGATCAATACACTCAAAAATTACGAAAACCAGCATCGCTCAGGGTTCCTCTGGACCCTTGAAAACCGACGAGACCACATTAAGGAACGTGAGGTTGGTAAACGACGGGTTGGATTTATTGTTCAGAAATTGAAGCTGGGACTTTTCACGAATTCTAGCTCGATGTTACTCGCCAGGCTATGCCAGGTCTACAGGGGTCAACTCCCACGCCGTCTGCCCACCCTTCTGCCAGGAGTGTCCAAATCGAATATACTGGCTGGAGGACATGAAGGCTGAGAGCTTCACATGGAATCGCAAGCACGTATATAGGCAAAGCAGAGCTTGCTATACGTCTGCTGGAGCAGTGCGAACAGTGTGGATATCTGCTCTTCAGGCACCCTGGCGATGGATGCTACATCCAAGCAATGTCAATTGTGTGGATATACTAGTAGACTTTCTTCTTTTCGTCCATGCTCAGCTGTCCGGGGCCCATATTGACGAGAAGGAGTAAGCCACCCCTATAAGAAAGTGTCAGGAATGGTTCTGGAGATGGCCGAAACTGATATAGAGTGAATACTTACACGATAGACAGTATCTGGAAAAAGTCGTACTTGGCGAAATCTTTGTGAGGGTGATTGTGGTGAAGCTGACCTCGATGTTAGCAGATGCAATGGGAGCCTGTAATCAGAGTCGCTGCTGGAAACGGAAACAGCACTACGACCGGATGTGCTTACCGTCCAGAAATTGTTCACGAATAAGTTGAATACACTCAGCAACACCACCAGCATCACTGCACTCAACTTCGCCTTGAATCCCACTACAACCATGACGCAGGCAACCAAGCCAAATAAGCTGACCAAGACCCTCCAAAAGCTCCAACTCCCCGTGAACACGAAGCCGATGAAGAGGAATACCAAGAGAATCCTTCCCATAAGTTGAACGTACATCTTTCGGTCTTTCTCGTCTATTTGTGGTAACCCTGCAAACACCCGTCTGCGAACCCAGCTGTCGGATAGGACCATGAGGAGGCCGCCCATGACGGAAAGGTTACGGAGAAAGAAGTTGAGGTCGAAGATGAGACCATAGCCCAGGGCCTGCGTGATGACAACGCCGATGAGGCCCACTACAGCGTATTCGGAGTGCTTTCGGATGATAACCATGGTGGAGCATATGCACATGGCGATAACGTTGGCGATGAGGAAGAGATGGGTAATGCCCCAGGGGACTACCACATTCAGTCAGCTATATGGGATCAGAAAGACCTCTGCTTCGCCTGGAAGGGCAAATTGCAATGGACGGAACAAAGGAGGTCGTACTGTGTCGGAAGTCTTTCAAGTAAATGAGCTGATCGCTCCATTGCGTAAGTATTCGTAGAGCGTCTTCGAGGAAAGTGACGACAATGAGGAATCGGCCGATGGCAGGTAGGTATCTAAATGCAAGAATCTGTCAGCTTGTTGAAACTTGTCCACGCAGCATCGACGAGAGTCCTAGGAGGAACAATGCAGCTGAGAGACACTAACGGTTTTAGAGGTTCTCCGATCGTGTTTAGCCAGTCTTCGATCTTGCTTGTCTGTTCTCTTATTGCATCCAAGGGACTGGGGTCGTTCGTGGCATCTGCCCTTCCAGGACCTGCGAACTGGTTATTGAGGCCCAGGTTGTAGCCCGCCGTTCCTCTTATTTGCGCCATTTCCGAGAATGAGCAGGCGCGACCTGTCAGGGAAGTAAATAGTGACCAAAGAGTGCCAGTAGTTGCTGTGTATTTGTGGGGGAGAACGAATTTCAAAAGTGACTTTTCTGTTTGCGGCGATCAGGACAAGCTGGCGCGAAATCGCGAAAATGAAAAGTTATCCAATCGGATTTAGTGCAGCGACAATGAAAAGAGTTATGATTCTCAAGGGAATCTCTAATGACGAATTAGGATATATATGGAGATGATATACGAGTCTAGAATCCCTTGAGATACGCAGGAGACCTTGATCTGATGTGAGGCCCCCCAATACGAGCTGGGGCTGACTAATACCAATGGGAAGCTTTATATCCTGTTGGCCTGAGTAGCCGATTCGAGCTTACTTGTAACTACCCTTGCGACACGAGTTTGTGTGACTACTGAAGAGAATTATGTGATGGAGCGCTATTATGGTTATCAAAATCTGGAATTCTGGAAAAGATTTGTAGAATCGTTCGGCCCTCGTTAATGTCGAAAATTTGATGTGTAGGCTCGACGCTTCCGTAGTCATAACTTGGCCGCCATCTTAATGCTCGCTCTTGATTATTGAAAACCAACGCAGCTGTTAACGAATCGCCCAACAATGCTCGCTGGTACTATACTAATGGATCTCATGAAACCAATCTGACAACTTCACATGGCCTTGGGAGTCTCGACCATACTCGATTTCCTCGACCCCTTGCCACCTTGAGACTCTTGCTCAAGGAAGTTCTGCCACAAGTCTGCCAAAGTCTCTTTGGTTGCTGGGCTAGCGTCTGGGAAGTAATCATTTGCTAACGAAGGCGTACTCGGTGTGCGGTGCATGAGAGGACTTCCGGGTGGCCTCAAACTGCCTGTCATACTCGCGGTCCCTGGTCTTGTTAGACCAGCTTGTTCGCGTTGTTCGTCAGTCCAGCCAAGCAATGCCGCAATTAGTTGGAGGATCTGGAACTTCTTAGGGTCGGAGCGATCTAGGGCGAGGAAGTGGAGGAGGTGATTTGTTACGATTTGACTGGATCACGAGTTAGTTGTCTCAAGACTTGCGAGCCCTTGGATTGGCGATAGCATACCGATCGACGTTATCCTCTGGCTTCCCCTTCTTCAGAAACCTTAGCGCTTTCGTGAGATGGTCATTGAGGATGACAGCTTCATGTCTGAGCTTTCCAATCAGCAGATTCTTTTCTTTGACCTCCTTCTCGAACGGCAGTGCTCTTTCCAGCTCTTTCTTCATAGTCTCGAGCTCGGCCACAGCCACAGATGAAGCCTTTTCGGCGTCCTGCAATTGCTTTCGTAATGTCTCAGTCTCAGTTTGAGAAGCCTCCACAAGCTCTCTTAATTCTTTCTTCCGAGCTGTTTGGATTTCTTGTAGTGCTTTTTGGAGTCCATCCACGGTTGTGGACTGGCTATCACGCTCAGTCGCGGCTCTTTCGTATGCCTCCCTCAGACTTGACACTTGCTCTTCTAGATCGCCCACCTTTTCACTGAGATCCTTACGTACTGACCGCTCCTCCAAGGCCAACACCTCCCAATCATGCATTGACTGTTTGGCTGTTTCATACTCTTCTCGTAGATATGCTGCTTGCTCCCTGAGATCTTCTCGCTCTTTGATCCAGTTCTGCTGGGAGAGGTTCGCCCGGTTCCGAAGGCTTGACAATTCTTTAGACTGTGTTTTTAATTCCGACGTCAAGCTGTCGCACTCTGCTGACTTCGCCGTGTATTGCTCCTGCAGGCCTTCCTTCTGCTCTTGGAGCTCTTCTATGCGTGTCCTTGCTTGTGCGAGGTCTTCCTACGTGCATGTCAGTGGTTGTCGGCCAAGAGTTCAAACGTCATGCCAACGAACCGCATCCGCCTTCAACCTCTCCTTCAATCTCTCTTGAATAGTATTGACCTTCCCAAGCAGACTCTGGTACTGTTCTACAGCTTCTTCCTTCTCGCCCTGTGTCTCCTGCAGCTGTTCTCGTACGCCCTCGAGATCTGTCTCGTGCTTCGCTTGTAACTCCTCAATAGACTGGCGTAGTCTCGAGACTTCGACACGTAGAGCGTCTCTATCCTTGACCAAAGCATCAAATCTAGCACTTGCATCTGATGTTGACTCGGCAAGCGTAGCGCCGCTAAGACCATTGGTCAAGGTCGTCATTGTATCATCGTCGACGGAGGTTTCAGTGGAAGGCCCAGCGGCGAGAGCTTCCCTGTCGTCGACTTCGGACTCATCTGTCGCGTCCGTTGAGGCCTTCGATGCCTCTTGCACTTCTGAAGTTTTGGAAGGTAGAGATTCAAGCTGAGAATTATTGTTCGTGGCTTTGCTTTTAGCGCCTTTCTTCTTTTTCTTCTTACCATTCTTGGTTTCTGTTACCTGTCAGCTATACAATGGGAGTAGGTGGCTTGGCTGATATGACCTGAGGGTGTTCCCAGCGGGATTTCTGCTACATTGCTCGTCGACATCATTGTCTTTGCGTTCGGGCAGAAGTATTCGAGGTGGACGCGTGGTTGGAAGTTTCGCCGGGAGCGGAACAGACAAAAATCCGGAAAGTCTTGGACAAACTCAATGGTGAAGTGAAGCCGAGTGACAACATCAAGGGCCCTTGCACTCTGCAACTGGGTACAGTATTGGAAAGGCTATCTCGGCTCCAGGATCCCCATGACTAGCTGAGTCTTGACTTCTGGTCGGAAACCCACATACGATTCTGTCCTTGTCGAACATGCCTAACGCCTAACATGGAACACATCTCAACATAGCAGGGTTGAAAGACGCCTATATAAAGCCCTCTGATCCTGACGATGGGGCTGAAGTCTCGCTTGGGGTGAACGATTTGTCGTCTAACAGTTCTTTACTATCGCTTTCTTACCCGGCACGAATTTACAAATCTGAATCTAGGTCGAAGTTATCAGCCCAGTTATTCGCTCCATGCAACATTCGCCTCTATCCATGTTCCTGGCATCTGCAAAAAAATCCTCTCGAGCCCCGAAGTGATATGGAGGTTGTGAGAATTCGCCTGAGGAGCTCCTCTCGTTGCCAGTACCACCCTGCTCCGGTTATAGGACGCCGTCCTGACCTACGCGAGCTCGTCTAGTTGTGGGTGAGGCTCACCCCGGCCTCACCTTGGTCAATGGGTGGACTGAGTGACCCAATCTCACCCCTACCAAGCCCACTCGGTTGCGTCCACAATGCTTCTCACTATCTACGTTCAGACGATGATTCTTACAAAGCAGCGACCTAGCTGGAATGCGGCAAAGCTTAGGGCTCGATGACCCTGCATCTGCTTACATCAAAAGCTTTTGGTAATGGCATCTGGCCTCTGCCACGACTTTATAGACGCATAACCTTTCTTATCTCAGCAGGAGTACAAACATGGCACTGATTGGCTCGGCGGAATACCAGACACCAAAAAGGAATACTAGAAGTATGTGCACATCAAAGTTAGCACTAACGTATGCGTGCTGCTGAGCCGCCCCTCATCCCTTTCCCAAGTGTGTCCTTTAACCCACAGTGAAACGCCCCAGATGCTAAACTTCTATAAAATCCTTCCGCAAACCGAATCAGCCCTCCATCTCAACGCCATCACCTTCATTCCCACTAGCCTCATAAAGCTTCCTCAAACACCGTTGCAGACCCTTATATCTCTCTTTCTCCTTTACCACCATGCCCTTTACAAACACCCGCACCGCTTCCTTGCCAACCTTTTCCCTCCATTCCGTCCAGCCCGCTAATTCACTAAGCACTACTTCCTGCGTGTACCTGAGTTCCTTCCCCATCAGAACGATCTCTTGCTCTCCATCCACAATCTTCCGCTCCGATTCCTTTATGCTCCGTAGTCTACTTTCTTCCAGACCAGGAAATTGGAACTTCCTCGGAAGCGACTGCGAGTTGAGATTCTGCCGATTGCGAGCTAACGCACGTGTGGCGTCATTGATCCGATTGATTAGGTTAGTGGGCTTAAGCAAGCTTGATTGAATCGCGAGGATTGTTGTGTGGAAGCCTGTCACCGCTTGTACGAATGATAGCAAAGGACTCGACTCCGGACTTGTCTGCATTAGCGTGGAGTACCGTGCGAAAGCATCAACATGTGCTTTGGGAAGTAAAGTTGTTGGAGGGCCGAAGGTCGAGATTGCGGCGGAGGCAATACTCAACGCCTCTGAAAGATCAGAGTATGCGTTCTGATATTGATGGCCTCGGCGAATGATCGAGCGAGTCGACAGGTTGATGCCTCGGGTCACCTCACGACTGTGAGAGATAAGTTGTTCTACATCACGAACATCTGCCACCGGCTCGTACTCCTCAGCGATCGTCTCGGTCAGAAGCTGCGATTTGAGTTTCGATCGTTCAGCGATCTGGTCAGTTTGCATATCCGGAACGAGGAAGAACTCCCAAAGTGCCTCGTGCGTACCGAATGTCGGATGCATCAGTAAGATCTTCAGGAAGCGGTCAAGCGTGGTTTGAATGTCGTGGAGAACAGCCCGCGAGGGTCTCGAATGTATTTGGAAGGGGCTGCGGAAGCTGGCTGCGGAAATTGTTGGTATGTAGGAAGCAGGATGCTCCTGCGACAGCCATTTTGCAAGATCCTCAAAGTCTTGTAATGTGCGACGACTGGTAGTGATCGTAAAAGTTGTGCTATTGGGATCTGAGCTGTTGGAAGGAGCGCCGGACTTGAGTATGAACCTGATGGAGCCATCTTCAACGAAGTAGGACCTGACAATAGTTGTAATTCTCCCGCCAATGTTGGTGATAGATCCTGCTCGGTTTGATAGCAATGTTAAGTCATCAATTTTATTGCGGACATCGTCGTCCTTCGCAAGCTCAACAGCGGTAAGGCCACGTAGCTCCTTCAGATGCAAGTCCACACGGGGGTCGCTGAAGAAGACTCTGACCATATCAACTCGTCCATACTTGCTAGCAAGCATGAGTGGAGTGAGCTTCTTGTCGTTGACAGCATTAGGGTCAGAATCACAATATTGTAGGATGCGATGTGAGATTACGGGGTCATTGATAATATGGAGTAGGGTATTGCCTTTGTTGTCCGTGTGGTCATCGAGCCGCAGCGGCAAGTCGTCACCCTGAGCGTCTTTAGCATGAACTAAGGCTTCTGAAACCATGTTGCTGTAGTCAGGATGGTCATAAGATCTACAGAGTGCAAAAAGAGGGGTCTGCCCGATCTTATCTTTCTTTCTCCACGGTAGCATGTTGCCCAGTCTCGACATCAGCTGGGGTGCGTTGAAAAGGTAGTGTGCTGCGGTACGACCTCGCTTGTCTGCCTTCGCCAGATATGAGACAAGAACCTGGTGATTCACAGACTCGAAGGCAAAGTCGAGGATAATGTCGATGAGCTCAGTGTGAGCTAATTGGATTGCGGCACTGAGAAGCGTTGTCCCTTCGCTTGTGGTATCCTCTAGAACTTTTGTCGCCGGATAGTATTCCGATAGTGATAGCATATATCGCAATGACTCTGGCTGTCTGGATTCAACTGCCATCATTAAGATCGAATTTCCGGTGGGATCCTGAGTTTGTGAGAGACTTTCGATAGATGTATCTCCCTCAATGCCACTGGTAATCGAGCCAATTGTGGTGGTTCTTGATTTGAAAGAAAACATCGACGAGCTGGACAAGCTGCGCATGTCCATCGACACCTTCTTCCCACTCTTGATTGATACCGGAGCCGGTGCTGTGTTTTCTTCTATCTCGAAAGGGAAAACGTGAGCCAAATTAGACCTGCTAGATGTAGGAGCGACTGGTGGTGATGAGAATCTTCGGTGCGAGACGCCATTCAGGCTGCCAATAGAAGTCGATTCGACTCCGCCGACTTTGTTCTGACTCCATTCAGCCGATTCGCTCAAGTGCTCTTCAGGTTCACCCACAAGTTCGTCGTCAACTGCATTGTCTCTGGATTCTAAAATAGCCGACATTTCTGCAACCTGTCCATTCTTTGTGGCGTCCCACAGGCGCTTATTCCTAACGCTGGCTCTTCTTAAACCGCCCGCATCTTTTGCCAAGTATGACAGTACGGCTTCGAACGTACTCAAGGCGTAGCCCATTTCACCGCTTTCAACGTCGTCTATGTAGATAAAGCGTTGCATATATGACAGCCTGGCCTGTAGGTGCCGTATTTGAGATCTGATTATGACAATCAGAAGAAGTGATACCAGAACATCAGCATTGACGGTCATGACAGGAGGCTGCTTCTCGCTGTTAACTTCCTGGGGCGATTTTGGCGGACTCGAATTTACTGTTTCGGTGACTGCCTGCTCTGTAGCCAGAAGGACTTCAAGCATCTCGTGGGGACTGCCCGCCACGCCCATCTTGCGGAATGCTTCGACCCCTTTATTGAGTCGCTGTATGAGTTCTTCTTTGCCTTTGCGTCCACCTTCGATAGCTATGCCGACTTGAGAGACGTCAATATTCTCCATCTGCCGAATCCGACGGTCTAGCTCCGAGTCCTCAATGCGGTGCAGATTGCAGAGTCGCGGAAAGAGAAGATTATCATGAACTTGCTCGGAAACATAGCGTTCGATTAGGCGTTCAACCAATGGCCCCGTAAGATCGGTTGTCGCTCCAAGAAAAGATAGCTGCTGCTTGTCCACCAGCTGAAACAGATCGATGGCCCCAGTAACTGTTGTCTCTAGGGCACGGCGCATGTGATCTTCCTCGTCGTCGAGTGGTTCAGCAGGGCTAAAAGGCATATGTACACTGCCTACACTGCCGTTTATCTTGCTGTGGATGGAACCGTTGGCTTCTTCGACTTTGGTGCTGTCGGTTTTGACTGAGTCTGTTGAGGAGGTTCGGGAGGGCGGTGGAGGAAGAGGTTTCCCAAGTTCTTTGCCAAACTCGTTGAACAGTCTGTCCAGACCAGGTTGCATCTGCCTAGCTATCATGGGAAAGCTGTTCAGCAGGTCGCCAAACGACTTTATATCTTTCTTTTGGGGAGAAGCATTCTCGATAGGCGTGGATGTCTCCGCTTTTGGCGTCTCTGAGGCATGACTGCTTTTGATCAGGGCGAGTGTCATCGTGATGGGTTCGAATGCGCCGATCAGCGGTCTTGTTATGTAATAGATGAGCCACTGCTGTGAGTCGGTCGTGAACTGGTATAACACATCGTTCAGCAACTGGGCTTGCGTGAGACTCTTGAACCCTGTAACTTCGGTCAATAACTGGATTGGGAGTCGAGAGCGTAACACTAGCCTTTGTTGCTGTAGACCATGTTCTCCTTGATGATCACCGTCCGTCCATTGATGGTTGTAAAGGACTTTGCCTTGCCCCGTGTGTCCCGTATGTTATTGACATCTTTGCCTCCCGGACTCGGGTTGGTCCGTACTCGCAAGACATGACTCGCGAGGAAGTCCTCATCCCGGACAAGCTCTGTATACTTCGACCCGGTTTCCCGATCTTGGGCGTTGAGAAGGGCGTCTGTATTAGGTACGAGTACGACCTGTACATCGCATTAGCTGTTCCAGTCCTAGACGACAGGCTGTTGTAGTCTCCAGGTCCTTACATAGTTCTGAAGGGGGACGGCCTGCGCGGGTACCGGACTTCGGAAAAAGGCGCGCAAGAATGGGTTTAGCGGTTGCATCCAGGAGTCATGGAGCACGACGGCAGTCTCGAGATGTCGCTCATCGGCGCGAAAAGAATGCTTCGCGAGGTTGTGCAAGGAGATCTTGATGGTAGTTCGATGACAATCCGCGACGGCGGAAGTTGTTCCTGGTTCGTCGTGAGGATCGGAAATACACCTGGCTAGTCACGAAATCGTTGAACTCGATAACCAATGGGTTGGTATGTCTATGCCGCTGGTGATCACGTGAGGACAAGTAGTATGTGCGCTACTACTTCCTGTGCGATTCTGGGACGCAGCCTGGAATCTATCTGGGGCTCACCGGCCCGCAACTTTCTTGATGCCAAGACTGCGTGCTGCGGTGGCTAAAGCAGTCGGAATGGCCGCTACGCCGACTAGCGCATTTGCGCATTTCTCGCTTCTAGGCGAATTCAATTTTCTCCATCACAAATGACCAATTGCCCAACAACACCTGCTTGTTACGCCTGTATCTTGGTCCACGTACGCCTGCGAACATCTAGCATCTCGATGTACACCTAACATCTAGATACATATGCCACCTAGGTCTACGCTTGTTACCTGGGTCTACACCTGTTACCTAAGTCTACGCGTGTCGACACCTGACATCTCGATATACGCCTACCAACTAGGTGAGCGCCTGCCACCTGGGTGCACGCCAAAGCATAAGCGAATATGGCGACACCCTCGACGGAGGCGATAACAAAGTCTTTACCCGCTCTAGGTGTGACGAGGCAAATAGCAGATATGCCACACTGTCGAAGTCTAGCCTCAGTCCATTAAGGTCTTCCGGCCTGGCCTCAGCTTCCAAGCTGCGAAGAGGATCAGCTATGTTGCGTATGTTGATTACGTTCTGCAGGATTCGCCACCAACAACGTTGCGGGTAGCAATACTGCCTGGCGCCTGGTGGAGCCAACGTGAAGCCATTAGCATGCATGCCCCGCTGCCAGGATCCAAATTGGTGAATGTAATTTGCAGTCGGTTCCTTCGAATAATGGTGTGCTCGCTGTGGCATATGAAGAAACGCCTGACCTTGTCATGCCCTTGCAATTATATGAAATCAAACTAGACTAGAGATGAGGAATGTAGTTCGCCCAATGCACCGTTACAAATACTCCAAGCGGTAACCTCCGAATACTGATGAACGATTCAACAATAACGAAAAGCCGGGCGCCGAAATATAGCCCAAGTACACCCAGAAATAAAAAGACCGAGAATACTTCGAGAAACCACTCCCACCAATCCTCAACGTTGTCGATCAATTTTGCTATCCCACTATTTACGAATATACAATCTCCCACCGCCCCGAGGGCAGAAATGATGCCAAACGAGCCAGGAATGCCACCAACGATGATTATGCAGGCTACCCTCCACATGATCTGCTCGACCCGGCTCGGAAAGTCGAAGTTCCAGGCCGTGAGATAGACTGATCCATAAACCATCGGAAGAGCAATCAGCATGCGCCAGAATAGAGGTTCATCGCCCATGTAGCGGAGCAACTCCTCCTGGAATTCTTTAACGTTGAACGGCCCGCCTTGGAAGTTTGCAGACCTCTTCTGCAGCTGATCCCTACGGAGATTGAGGCTCTGGCCAGGCTTGTACTTGTCTGGTTCCTGACGTAAGACCTCGGTTGCTCGGGTCCATTGTTGCACGTCCTTGTTAGAAAGCCTTAACCAAACTTCGCTATCGTGCTTCAAACCCAGGCCACAAGGTAAAGACTGGCCTGGTTCTATCTTGCAGCCCCCTTTACTGGAGCTTTTGTCATATTCGTATAATTTGGGGCGGTCTTTCGGAGGTTTATGGGTGATAACCTGGCAAGCGCTCGAGGAATCCCGATCGATCGGCGAGCTTTGCTCCGGTCGGTTGGCCTCGAGATCTCCATTATCGTAGGTCGTCTCGCGTACGTCATTCGAAAACCCGCTATTGAGATCGTAGAGAGTTAATCCTAATCTGTAGAGCCCGCCGCAACTCGCGAGCAGCATTAAGGCCACCTCGTCCGGGAACTTTGAGGCGTCCACGATTGTCGGATCCTGAACGTCGAGAGGTTTCTATTCAAGAGACGGTCTAAGCGAGCTCAATTAGACTCAATGACGAGAGGCAAGCTTACCTCAATCCACAAGGCGTACATGCACAGCGCGCAAGCCACATGAACAAGTACGTTGATTTCCAGAAGCGATATCGGGAGACCCGCAGCCTTTCGACCGATGCATTGAATGATCATCCAACAGACCTGGACGCAGACCAGTGACTTCGCCAGAATATCGGCCTTGCTCTTGTCCTTGATTGCTTTTTCAGAGATCTCAATGAAATGCCCCTTTTCGGCCAATCTCACAATACCTGAGGGCTGGAACGTGAGCAACGAGTGCGTGTCGTGGATATCAGAGACGTCCACAACGAGACCGCCCATCACTACATAGAAGCAGTAGGTCATGCTGAATTTCTTCGTCGCCGCGGCGTCGACTTTTCCGTCACTGTACCTCGAGTAGATGGAATTGAGTTTGTGTTTCAACGCTCGCGCGGCGCTCCATTGTTGTAACGCCATTACGAGCGCCAATTCGGGTGCAAAAATCGCGACGACAACCCATTTCGTCTTACGCAGGAAGTATCTGCACTGCGTTTCGTTTGGCGGAGGTACGTTGATGTGAATGACCGTGTAGACGCAGATAGAGAGTGTAAGCACACAAGTCCACAGCAGACTCGCCGTTGATCTGATGTTTGAAGTCGTCGCCCACGCCGGTGCGATTTCAGAGTTGAGGACGGTTTTGTTGCCGTTGGCCGCCAGAAGCTGGGATTCGAGAGGGGTGGGCGGTTCGGCTGAAGTGAAGCGGAATGATAACGAGAGCAGCGAAAGGGCGATTGCACCAGTCGACATAGTTAGAAAAACATAATGCAGCGTGACAAACGCGGGAAGAAGCTGAAGGAGAGCTCATTTAGCCTTTTAGTCGCCCTCCTTGGGCGCCTATTGTCCATGACGCCGCACTGTGGCGAAGTCCTTGTCTCGTGTCCAGACCTATCGGTGGAAAGTTTTTCCGTTCTGACTGTTGTCCACCGAGAGAAGGTCTGGAACATTTCGCTTGGCATTTGTAGAGAAACCGCAACCTTTTAGGTGCGTTTTTGTTACCTAGGTGAACGGCTACTATCTAGGTGCACGCCTGCCACTTAGGTGAACGGCTGCCACCTAGGTGAACGCCTATCCTCTAGGTGAACGGCTGCCGGTAAACGTAAATAGGCATGAACTGAGGCTTAGGCGTACGTAAATCAAGGCGTAGGCGTGCGTAGGCCAAGGCATACAAGCAGGTGTTGGTCATTTGTGATGGGGAAAATCGAATTCGCTAGTCGGCCATTCCGACCGATTAGCCACCGCACACCGCACAAGACATGCATTGAGGCTAGTGTCCGTAACACTAAGCGTAGGCGCCTCACAGGATCTTCTTCCTGGCCGACCATTAAGCACCAAAGCGAATACCGCTGTTGCCTGTGGCCTCGAAAGATGAGCCCTATCGCTTGACTGACATGGCCACCATTTCGGAGGCCATGAGCCTATTAATTGGCGATGTCCAATGGTTGCTTTTCTTGTGTGGTCACTTGGCGGGCTGCGAGATTTCTATTATTCGCGACGTCGAGGTTATAGGCCAATACTGGCTCCACAGCTCGCGTTAATACTGAGAGAGCGGAGTAATCATAAGGTATCTTTACGCGCACTACGGAGAGGTACCTAGCCCAAAGGCCGTAGCTAATCGGCGCCAGGCCTGTTCCATCAATGGAAGTAGCAGACGGTTGAAGGTCAACGGGTCGACACTTGACTGGATCTGCTTTCAGCGTCCTTTTCACCCGGATTGTGAATACGGAGAAATATAACAATCGGGGTGAAATAGGCGCCGAATCTGGCGGTCTTTGCCACCGCTCTCTGCTCCCTTCGCACCCGCCCTAGACAAGGGTCTAATTCGGATCCTTGCCGCCTTGCTGAGCCCCACTTTGAACGTTGTACAGGGAGTCCGTTTTGGACTCTCACGCCTCCCCCTCCCCTCTCTCCGCCTCTTGATTTCAGTGTCTAGCAACGACCTCATGGACTAGACCTATATTAAGGCCGTAACCCGCCTCCGAGACGAGATGGCCTCTCCCTCATCGCCTTCCCCGGTTTTCTTCAGCCGTATATCTGACCCGATCTCGATCGTCCCACCATAGCAATCCTGCGCTTCAGCCACAAGGCGGGCAAAACAAACACCGAAAGCTCAACCGTTCAAGAAGCTTCTTAGCCGACTCAGCGATGTTTGGATATTTTGCCAGCATCTATTTCTTCAGGGGCACCTGGCTCTTCGGCGGCTCCTGCTTAAAAACAGGAGGGCTTCAAAAGACTGGACATAGTAATAAAGGACTGGCTGGAGATTTGAAGGGATCGCGTTCGGCGTGAAGCTTATGCTTTATCTTGGTATTCCCTTTGCCTAGATCATGTAGGGAAAGTTATATCATTGTGCGGCTCTTCTCCAAGTCTAAGCAAAGTAGTAAGAACCCAAGTACCTTAATGTGACAGTCTTGGTCGTCGTCTGGTTTTTCCTAGCAGATGCAGTTTCGCCCACTGCACCGCCCACAGATGCCGCGATAACAACAATAGCAGCCACAGCGATGAGTAACCAGAACTTGAACGCATTCATATCGCCGAGTCGGCGGCGTAGCGGGCTTGCACTGGCGATCGCTGGTTCGATCGCTTCGCTTATGGTAGTGGGGACGGGCTTCTGCTTCGGCGCAACATATTCCGGGTAATCGTTGTGTGCCACTTGCGGTGCATCGGAGAAGTTGCGGCTGTAATGAGGGTCCGATGCATGATTAACATCTGGGATGTGCGAAGAAGCGCTGTGGCGGATAGACACCTCGCGGCCATGTTATTCGCCGTCGGCTAGAACTCTGACCGCCAGCATGCGTTGGGAAAAGCGGAGAGTTGGCGCTGAGATTTAACTTGCGAACTATCGGAAGGTGTGGCGGAAGCCATAGAACATTGTACAAGAAAACAAGAGCCAATGCAGAAGCTGGTGCCAAGCTAGTCAACGGCAGCTCTGTTCCCAGTGTGCCATCATTACCTTCACACGGTCATGTCGCCGATCTTCAAACTTGGCCAAGTCCTTGGTGGCAAGCTGACCAAGTACATTATCACGAAAGAGGTTCAGGAGACAGTTTGGTTGGCAAAGTAGGATTTCAACAGTCTGACAGGACGGGGGCTATGAGAAACTTACTACTGAGTAGAAGCCAGAAGAACGAGCAACGAGTCGTAATAAAGAGCGTTCGAGGCCACTTTCGAGTTGAGAATGAACGGGATATACTCCGGCGGTTTCAAGGTCGCACACCTTACCTGAGGCCGTTAATCGACGAGATCGAGGAACCTAGAGAGCCTATTACAATTGTTCTCAAGTATCTTGATGATAATCTCCAAAATGCGTCAAACAAGAGGACTTTGAGTCGAAAGGAGCTCAAGTACGTATCTAAAAGGATACTTGAAGCTCTTAGCACGCTACATGAAGATGGTTTTGTGCACACCGGTAAGCTATTCCCCTTTGCCGGAATGCTTTCTTCTAATCACTCCATCAGATGTGAAGCTGGACAATGTCCTAGTCAACTACGGTCAAGATGGTGTAAGATTTACCGATGTACAGCTGAGCGATTGTGGTAGCACCTATCATGTCGATCATAAGTACGCCAAAGGCGCTGCTCCAATAGGAGCTCCCATCTGGCGAAGCCCAGAAGCAATGCTGCAGTTACCTTCCGGCTGGAATACAGCAACCGATATATGGTCGTTTGGGCTTTGTGTAAGATCTTTTCATCCACTTTTACTTTCCACTCACCTCACCATGAGACTAATCCTTGTACAGCTCATAGCGCTCATATATGGCGCCGATTTTCATATCCTCGAGCCTCGAGGCGTTCCATTCGGCCACGAAGATTACGAGTTCAATATTCTCATGCGGCTATTTCAATTCTTTGGACCTTTCCCGCCAAGGTATCGAGAGTTGCTTGAAGGGAATGAAGAAATCGATATGATCATCCAATACTTGTTTGAGAAGATTCCGCAGTCGGAGATGAAGCCTTTCAGCCAGGTCTCTAGCCGTGAGATGTCAAGGCAAGATAAGGAGTTCATCTGCAAGATGATGAAAATGGATCCAAGAGAGAGACCTACGGCTAAGGAACTGTTGCAGGATGATTGGTTCAAGGAGAAACTGGGAGACGAGTTTCAAGTGGAACTGAGTTCGAATTGTGTACATAGTGCTGATGTAACTCCCCGACCCCCTGGTTTCGTATTCTCCTGAGTGGAGGCTACGCAGACATGAGGGGTACAGAAGATAACTGTATGGTTGTCAGTTGAGATCTCGCTGAAGCGCGCCCTTTCGCATTTCCAAGAGGGTCCATCTGGTATGGAGCATGTCAGTATCGAAGTTCGCATGGACCGAGAGACAATGACCCCTGACAACACGTAGCGGTCTAACACCGAATTTGATTTCTCTTAGTCTTCTTATTGTGCTTCCCGTTGTCTCGAGTATTGTCTTTCTCTCGGTGCGCCCCTCTCTTATGGCCGTTGGGCTCGGCTTGAGCTTCCAGCTCGTCAGTCGTGGCTTTTCGTTTCGCCATGGTGGTGGAGAAGGCGGCTGGTGGAAGAGGGAGGAGGGAGAAGAAGGAAGAAGAAGCGGGAAAGCACGCGTTGTTGATCAAACTGCAGGCACGACGGAACGGGCTTCCACGCTCTCAAGTATCCTGTCTGTCGGATCCACAAAGGCGAGACGAACCGGTTGCGCAGGAGGGAGCCCAAAATAGCGTAAAGAAGGTAGTCCATTTTGGATCCATCGATCGAGGATGAGCGTGCACGCTAGCCACGAGGCGCTCACCCTTCACTTACCCATCGCTTACCCCGGCTCACCCTGCTCGCGAGGTGCGAGTGTTTAAAGCGGCATGGTGTGGGTGAGCGGGAAGGTGATAGAATCTGCCCAGGCTCATCGCGGGCCCGGCCCACTCCAGCTATGTCCATCGCACCTTCCTAACCCTCTCATTACCACGGAGTGATGTCTTCCTATCGGAGAGTTCGTCACCCATCACTCCGCTCTTCCAGTCAGCCAAGAGTCTCTAGGACAAGTACGTGGTTCCTAGGAGAATGCTCCCAGGAGCACACCATTCCTCTCCAGGCCGTCCAGCTAGCAGAGAGAGCCGTGCAATTTGCTGCAAAGCCCAACGCTGGGCTTGTAGAGATAACCAGGAGACTATTCCCAGGAGCCTACCACTCCTGCGAAAGGCACACATGGGAGAGGGAGGGCCCAGGGGTGGGAGCCCAAGAGTTTGGTCATGATGCCTGCAACGATTTAAGAGTTGGCGTAATTCCCAAAGAATGTTGCAGTCTTGGCGCTCAGAGGTTGATAAGTGGTGCCTTGGAATGACGCCACAGAAAAGCGAGGTCTGGAAATGCCTTGCTTTATGGTAGGTTTGTCGTGGAAGAGTTTCTCTTAAGGCTACGCAGAATTAAACTCCCCTCACTGTAAAACCAGCTACGCAAGCTCAGTTATATTTGCCTATCTCTACGGAAAGAAATGGTGATATAATAGCAATGGTTGCAAGAAATGATGGTGACACGACAGGAAAGGTGCCACGGGAGTAAGGCTGGTAAGGGAAGAAAGCTGCGGATCTCCGGTGTTTTTTTTTTGGTGCAGTCCCTAGGGAATTCAGTTCCCTATGGATAACTGGAACGTTCAAAGGTAGATCTCCGCAGTAGCCGTGGGGAGTTCATCTTTAGAGAGCTCGGTCCCTAGGCACAGCTGAAGAGGCTCAAAATAGATCTCGCAATAGCGGTAGGGAGTTGAGTCACTGGGGTGATTCTTGAAGATACCAGAGCGAGAACTGCACGACTTGATACATAAGCTCATGTTCGACTCACGGAAGCTGACGCACAGCATTATGAATGAGCAATCACTAGCTACTTGTGCAATAAGAGCCGAAATTGCAGTTAGCCATGGATGACGAACGACAAGCGTGATCAAGACGAGGGCTGACCCTCTACAGTATGACCTTTGCTCAATGGCACTAAATATCATCCAGTTAGTAGCAAACCTGTCCCTACGCAAAACCCAGCAGCGATTCTGGCGGCTGACCCCAGAACATTCCATCTTCCAGAAAATCCAACTCATCCGGCTCGTTAGAACCTGTGTCCCTGGTACTCAACGAAGAAAGCGTGAGCAGAGACAGGGACTGCGCCATTGCATTTGCGGACACCCCTCTCTTCTCCATTTCTTCGCCAAAAGCTGCAAGCCGTTCTTTGAAGGAGACTGTGCAGGCATGGTTCGGCCCATACATCTGCTCGGACAGCATAACAGCTTTTTCCAAATAATGCAGAACATACTTCCATTCCCCCTTGCGGCGATGATGCTGTGCAATCTGAATCGTGAAGAAACATTGGAGGCGTAAGTCGCTGGAGTCCAGTAGCCCTTTTGCCTGGTTGAAGAGATATTCGGCTCTTTGAGACTGGTGTGATCTGGAAAGGGTTCCCGCCTCCCAGATAATCGTGACTAGAAGGCGCTGCAATGCCGCGGGTCGTCTAGACACAGCATCCGCTAAGTGTGCCAGATGATTATTGTCAATTCTCGGATCCAGGGCATCGATTCTGCGAGGTCTGTCGTAGTAATGGTGCTGTAGGGCTAAGATAATAGACACGGCAGCAGACGAAACATTCCGTTCGTTCAAATTCTCACATCCTGCAATGACTCGTGAGAAGTAGGACTCAGCTTCAGCAAAGTTACCCTCGTTGTCAAAACTAACTGCCAGATTGAAATGGCATTGCACCGGGTAGGCCAAGAGCCAGCGAGAGAGCGGAGAGGCAGGAGCCGATCCACGGAACTGTAAGATCTCAGTGGCTTGATACGCATATTTCTTGCAGTTTTGAAAGAAACCTGCAGAGCGGTAGGTATCTGATAGGCCAACAAGAGCATGAAGGGTTCGATCGTCCAAAACATAATCGGTTGGATTCTCTTCCGCAAGCAATCGTCGATAGAGGTCTGTGCTGGTCCTATAATCATGGAGCTCATTGCACACTTCAGCGCAGGAAAGGACAATCCTATGCATAAAAGCAGAATGTAGACCATAATACTCTATGCAAGCCGTCGATAAACTCCCGTATTCCCTGAGGGCATCTTGTGGACGCTGCTGAAGTCTAAAGATTTGAGCAAGCAAGAGACGATTGCAGAACCAAGTAAGTCTCTCAACGTCCTCTTTCTCTGTTCTGGTATGGAGTAGCTTCTGCTCTACTTCGTGAAGGAGCCCCTGGTACGCGTAGATGTCGACAAGTCCGTAAATGCAATTGAACATAACATTACTGCAGTCGTAGAGGTTCTCTTCCATACAGGTTTGCAAGACTTTCTCGTAGATGTAGATCGATTCATGGTACCGTTCCTCCCGATAGTGATGTTCGGCGATGTCATATAGCACTAACAAGATGTGCTGATAGGAAATGACGCGGCACGAACGACACAAAGGCAAGATTGTTCGTGATAACTCTTCGGCGGCTTCCCAGGCTCTCTCACAGTCGAAGTTGACGCAGTGGGAGCGGAGCTTGTTGAAAGGCTCCCTCACAGTGTTGGCGACTTGGATCCGGCATGATCGACACCCGTGAATTACTTTTTCGCTCATTTTGTTAGCTGCGTGTTCCCTGAGCTCTCTCGCACCCCGGAAATATATCATTTCCTCGTAAGAGAGTGAGAAATCATCCAGATCCGCTAACGACATAGGGCGACGGTCAGAATGGTGGCTGTTACGTCTCTTAAACGCAGAAAACGTACGGCCTGACAAATTACTGAGTGACCTTCGTAGCGCTAGACTGCCGTGCCGAAATGCGGAAACAGTAGAAGCAATGCTTGCAGTTGACCCGTTCATGCTTGCTACTCGACGTAATGCGTCGGAGAGGGAGGGAATATTGCTCGACATGGTGCAATAGCTGACAAAGGATGGTGTCGCTGATTGCCTTGTCAATTTCATGAGATTACAGCTGGGAGGGGTAACTCACAGGCAGAAGGTGAGACTCTCTTGCCATTTTTGACGTGACTTCTTTTGGCGTAGTGACTAAATCTCTCCGGTAAGATATCTCGTCCCTTATATCTGAACTTTGTATCTTTGTCCTCCTCGAACTTGCGTTTCGTCGCCTTTGCCAGCATGAGCTGCATGACAGAAGATCTGATATTCTTGTCGAAGCCCCATTCTTTAAGCTGCATTTTGAACTTTCTTTCCCCAGCTATGAAGCCCTTCTCATCCTTCAAGTACCGCATGGTCTCCTCCACTGTCTTGTCCTCATCAAGATAGAGTCTCTCGATGAGCTCCTTCTGTTGTTCCCATTCTTCCGGAGAATGGCGATTCTTGACGTGTCGTTGCCTTACAGAGAGCGTGGAACTCTCCCCAATTGACATGAAGGAGCTCAGATCCATGGTGTCGATGGAGGAGGTAGTTCGTGATCGATTGGAAGGACGTGGGACAGTAGCTTATCACGAGTGACAGAGATATAGTAGATCAACGCCGATGGTCCACGAGAACGTGAGGCTGGGGATTGGGGGCATTTAAATGCTTTGGAGGGTCATATTCCCAGCCAGCGCGGCAAAAGTGCATTAGAGCACGCTCCCGAGACCGGACTGGAGGAGCGCATGGTCGTGAGTTTCATGGCGTTGGCTAGTTGATACTTTTAAGAGCGACGCGAAGTGGCAGTCTCACAGGCAGTTGCAGGGATCAAGATGCATGAGATGCATGAGAGCAAGGCGGACCAAGTACTCTGCGCCATCGCGCATTCTTGCCTGGACAGAAGTGCATTGGTTAAACCTGCCAGAGCAAAAGTGCATTCGAAACTGCTGCTAACCAGTGTAGGAATGGTGTCATAGGTGCCCTATCTTTTTGACATCACGTCTTTGACGGCCTCAGGCACCACGACTTGCCCCCTCCGAACGTAACAACTCAAGCCCGACAAGGACGGCATGGATAGACAAGATATCGGCTAATCCCATGTCGGCCCTCTTCTGCCCTAAGATCATGGAAAGCGGGCGGCGAGATAGCTACTCTAAGCAGGTGGAGGCGAAGATCTCGGGGATCCTCCGAAGTCGATTATCGCTCCCCACAAGCTTGCTTGAAGCATGGTCATGTTAATGAAGAATGCAAATCTCACAGAGTCTGACGAGAAGTATGCTCTGCATTAGGATCTCCTGAGAGCTCAAAGGACCTTCAACATTTAAGGAACCTACGAATTAACAATGAGCGACAAGCGTTGGTCCCCAAAAAGCGCCAGAACGTTGAAGTTGCGAGCAGCGGCAACCCCCATACCGCAGGAATCACACGCAGCAGAGCAGAAATACTTCAATCAAATCACCTCTCGAAGAACATGATCGCTACCCAAGCTAGCGGTGGCTAGTAATCAGCGCTGGACATAAACCCCCCCCCAAACTCCGGTCATTCCCAGCGTTAGTATCAGGAAGACTACTGGATTCTCCTTGAGTATTAACCACTTCATCGCCATTGTTATCTTTCCCCTTTCCCTTGCCAGTTGGATTATTGCCAGAATTGCTGTCACCAGCGGTTTCATATTCAGACTCCTTCATCTCGTTGCCTTTTGTGCTCTCAGAGATACTTTTCTCGTTTTGCTTGTCGTTTGATTCTCGTTTTTATTCCCCCTACGCTTCCCCTCATTCTTCCAAGTCGGCCGTGTGGTGGTGGCAGGAGCAGACCCTTCTTCGCGGAAAGATCTCTCTTCCAAAGGGCTGCTGGGTGCGCCATTTGGAGGATTTGGTGCATGTGCAGCAGGGAATCTGCTTGGGAAGGATGTTGGAATTGGCGAGCGAGCGAGCGGACTCGTGGCTGTGCTCCGAAGCCTTTAAGTTGTTAAGATCGGGAGGTTATGCCTCATAAGCCCAATACTCGCTTTCGTTGATGAAGTAGGCTGCGCCGATGTTTGTTTTTGGCCTCTGGTGGCTAGAGTATGTTGAAATCAAGACAATCCCAGCCTCCTATGATGTATGTAGCCATAGCTCTCTGCCTGTCTAGACAGTCCTCCGAAGATGCTCGTTCAAACCTTTCAACAGAGTATTCGAAGATGGCGCCTGGAGGAGATTTCTAAACTGCCAGGCGAGTCTACCCGAGAGCCTTTGTGACCCAGAACTGGGAACCTCGCAGGTAGGAGTAGCCCGGAAATCGGCCCTCCCCTACTAGTCAGGGCTCGAAACTAGGACTACCTACAAGCTCAATCAATTCAGTTGCGCCTGGTCAGGCATGTAGAGGGGCAGCTCGAGGCAGCTCAGGGTTGCTTACTCATAGGTTCAGGTTAAAACGGCGAGTACTCAAACCTGGAAACGGAACTGGCATTTGGCGAGGTCATTTTTCGCCGATGACTTGTTACAATCTGGGGCTTGGCAGCATAAAACATGCCAAGCTCCTCGGAGACGAAGTTGCCAAGAGGATGCTCAGGGCGCTCAAGGTGCTCAAGGTGCTCAAGGCCTTGAGCACCCGGAGCAGCTGAGCACGCTAAGAGTTCGTAGGTATATAGGCAGGCTCATGGAGCAGCCCCAAGGGCTCTCCATGGTCAGCTCTCAACCTGGATTGTACACCCTATGTCTAGTTACTACTTGCTACTACCCACCACTTGCCCCTTACTCCTTCGACACAGGACTGAATAGTCTGACGACCCTCTTAGTCACACACCCTGACTAAACGAGCCTAGCAAGGCCCGTATCATGACTGTAGGGCTATTCACTGTCCATTTACAGACAACATGAAAGCTCAACATATCCTGCTCGCCATCAAGTTATTGTCTGCTCCCATCATCTGGTCGATTCTCGCTCTCGAATGTATGTGTCGCAAAGAGGCTTGCTTGTCTTTTCCATAATGAAGTTTCACCCCACTGCAGATGAGTGAGCCATCTCAATCATGGACCATGCAACTTGAATTCTGCGGTGGTTGTGGTGCCCGGTTCCGAATGGGACGGCGGCCACATAAAAGGCCTTTCGGGTAGTTCTTCTAGATGGGCTAGATTTGCCATGATTATTCCCATCCGGGTGAGCCAAGTTGAATTTCTGTGGGGATTTCTCTAATTCCGTTATTGGTGTACATGGGATCTGGCCTCGGATATCTTGAAGCCAACTGAAGACGATTTGCAAGAGTTTGGGGTAGAACAAAGCCAATTCCGAAGGAATCCCTTCCACCAAGCCTTCCTTCGTATCTCTGAGGCGATGATGACCCGTGCTGCCCATGTCCTAGGGCTAATAGCTCGTCCAAAGAAATGAGGATAATGCCAATAGAATGTCGAAGCCTCATACTGCTCGACGCTGCGGAGATCGTGAAAAGTTGCATGCGTAGACTTCATGGTTGGCGGTGCACCTGCTGCCCAAATGTGTGGACTTCATCTGTCAGACGCGGAATATGCCGTCGCCGATATATGCGTAACTTCCTTGAGCTCCGATCCGTACCTGCCTTAGCAATGCCTCTGGTCGATGAAGGACTGTAGATAGGAAGTTACCTATCTCACCGGTAACAAACCGCTTGACCCAACTCGTCTGTTTACATTTGCACTCGTACTGATCCCAAATTTGTAAATCCATCCACTCTACAAGCACATCTTGCCAACCCACAATGTCGTGTCTCTAGATTCAGATCATCTGGCTCGTGTCGAATGCAATGACTTGTACTATTCTCTCCACAAATCCAGCCACCCAAAGCTCTCGATCCCAACACTGGCAGCGCTGACATGATGGTACGTCTCGTGCTCCTCGATGGAACTGACACTCGATCACAGCGTAACCGGCCTGATTCTTCCATTAGGTCCTACTTGGCACCCGACACCATGCTAATCGCCCTGTGCCATAGCAACGATGTCTGTACCTCCCTCATCGACAGATCCTCCGTCGGCACCTGACTGGAACCTTGCCTCCTCATTCCGACGTTCATCCTGACACATAGCCTCGCAGAAAGCTTATGCGACACCTACCTGCTCATCTCGAGGAGTAGCCTCGACACTGCTCCACAGCATTATTCCCACCATGTCTCATGATATCCACATCGTCGCCCATTGCAATGTGGCAGCATCCTCCGTCTTGCCAAAAGCCAGCACAGCAATCAGTTATATGTCTCCGGCTCAGATGCGGTTGTCTTTCGAGGCCAACGCAGGTTGTAGCAATCCATGTCATCTCCAAAATGTCTGCATTGATGCGAAAGCTTCCAGTGTTGTGGTCGCACATACCACTCCATGCTACTGCACAGCTGTTGATGGCTGGAGATCTAGATACGTTTAGTTCGTCAACATCATCCAGGTTCGATATCAACCAAAAAACTTACTCCATGAGCGTAAAGCCCTTCGAACAGTAGCTGACTCCAATCTATTCCAGTGATCGACACAACAATGCCCTGCATGACAGGTGTAGTGACGGACGGGTAACCCACTCCAACGAGAAGGAATCTGTGGCCTGGTCAAGATCTCATTCGAACGAATGCTTTCGCTTTTCAGCATGCAACAATGTCCGGGCAAGACTGGCCAACCTGGCCAGCCTATAATGACGGAATCTGGACCACGGACATACTCGATGTCGAAATCGCCGTCTATCTCGAAATGAGATGCAGATGATACCTTCGCAGACCCTTCTCATTCCGTTGTAGCTCGTTGTTCCAGGGCTGGAGTCAGTAGCAAGCTGTCTTGTTGACGGAATGCTTGTCATCATTCTCCAGGTTCGTTCTAAGCAGAACGCTGCCTGCGTTTCCCTTGTCGTGATGATACCGAAGCTAAAAGCATATGACTATTCTGAACATCTTGATGTCACCGCTCCGTCTGAAGTCTCTTTGGATACTTTGATATCCCTTAAAGCTCGCAAAGATGTAATGCTGACCCTTCTTTGCTGATATAGTGGACACCTTCGCAGATCCTCCTTGTTCCGTTACGAATCGGTGTGCCAGAGGCGGAGTCAGTTGCAAGTTGTCTTGTGGACAAAATGCTTGTCATCATTCTCCAGGTTCGTTCTGAGCAGAACGCTGCCTGCGTTTTCCCTCGTCATGATGATACCCAAGCTAAAAGCATATGACTATTCTGAACATCTTGATGTCACCACTCCGTCTGAAGTTTCTTTGGATACTTTGATATCCCTTAAAGCTCGCAAAGAGGGAATGCTGACCCTTCTTTGCTGGAATTGAGATATAGTGGACACCTTCGCAGATCCTCGTTGTTCCGTTACGAACCAGTGTGCCAGAGGCGGAGTCAGTTGCAAGCTGTCTTGTGGACAGAATGCTTGTCATCATTCTCCAGGTTCATTCTGAGCAGACTGCTGCCTGCGTTCCCTTGTTATGATGATACCCCATATGACTACTCTGAAAATCTTGATGTCAACTCTTTATGAAACTCGCAAAGATGGAATGCTGACCCTTCTTTGCTGGGAATGAGATGCAGATAGCATCTTCGCATACCTCCTTGTTCCGTTACGGATCGGTGTTCCAAGGGCGGAGTCAGTTGCAAGCTGTCTTGTTGACGGAATGCTTTTCATCATTCTCCAGGTTCGTTCTGAGCAGACTGCTGCCTGCGTTTCCCTTGCTATGATACCATATGACTACTCTGAACATCTTGATGTCAGCCTTTTATCTGAAGTACCTCCGGATACTTTCAAATCTCCCCAAACTTGCAAATATGCAATGTTAACCCTCCTTTGTATCCAGTGCTGATGGGTCCCCGACTGGTAGCGTTGAAACGAAGTCGCCAGCAATAGGTTGCTGAGGCAAGCCCATAAGACATCATCATGTCCTGCCTTCTTCCGATGAGAGGAACTGAGTTCCCAATTAACCCTGTGGTAAGACTGATTGTCTATGATCGATAAAACCATCTTTGAAATACCACTCGACACCTGCATATTTCTCAAACCTATTGTAGGTAAATGGCTGACCGCTCGTTGCAATTCAGCGCTCTTGGCCCCACATTGATATCGTTGGAATGAAGTCGTCTGCGATGGGTCGCCGATTGTCATCATAAGGTAAGCACATAAGACACCGTATCATGCCTTGTGAGAGGAACTCAGTTCCCAATGAATATCTGTGGTAACACTGATCATCTGTGATCGATAAAACCGTCTCTGGAATACCCGTTGATATATTTTGACGTCTCGCAAGCCTCTTATGAGTCACTGGCTGACCGTTCGTTGAAGGGTGTGCCAATAGATTGCCACGTTGATGCCGCCAGGATGAAGCCGCCGGCGAAGGGTTGCTGTACATCACCCCAATGTATGTTCAAAATCATCAGCAAATACCACTTTCTGATGATGAATGGGACCAAAAGTGTCCCCGACCTGCTTATCAAACTGATCACACATGATGATCCACCTTGCGACTGAAGAAGCTCATATAGCATCGATACCTTTCCGCAAAAGTATGAATCGGATGTTGACCATCTCTTTGTGCGTTGCGCACACAGATAACCACCTCGTCGCCTCTAAAAGGCTCTCGCGACCTGCATATTTTCCAGGATTGAAGGACTGGAGTCAGAAACGGTTGTCTGAAGCAAACCATTAGACATCATCACTCTCCAGGTACGTCTCTCCAGACCAATAAGATCTCGCCATGTCCTCTCTCTTGCATGATGAACGGGAATAGAAGCGATCCACGAACAAGTTATCCCTGCTGACCATTTCGGACGATACATTCGCGTCTGAAGAATCCCGAACTTTTGAAGTTCCAAAAGGTTGCTAGAGAATGTGTGCTGACTTCTGGCTGAGCTTGCGGTCATAGGGATTCCAAGAATTGTTATCTAGGGACGGACAGTGGGACATAATCGCTCCCTAGGTACGTTCCGCTGGAAATCAAAGTCCCTTTTTCAATGAATGGCACCACAATGTGCCATGTTGCCATCCTGCTTCCCATTTGCGAAGGGTGCGCTCGTGTTGAAGAGGCTCGAAGTGTTGAAGTTCGAAGAATATTAGAGATTGTGGGTTGACCTTTTTTAAGCTTGGCGCTAGCATGCTGGTGCCTAGCGAACATGAATTGCACTCTGAATTCGGGCCGAGAGCAAAGGTCCATCTAGGCTCCGCCTCAAAATTGATGCGAGTGTGGAGATCAAGTTGTCGGAAAGGTTCGATACATCGTGCCAGCGGAGACCTTGTTTTGCCGGCCTTGACACCAGGTTGACCGGACTTGTACAAAGGTTGCAGGTTGCGGGTTGCGAAGTTGGGTGGCAATTTCTGGCAAGCTGTGGGAGACGAGTGCGTCTTTATCGCTGGCGAAGGACTGGGCTGGCAGATGAGGTCGGGTACGACGCCATAACAGACGCGGCCGGTGGTGAGGGAGGTCACGGTGCCGCTAAACCAGGATGGCGTAATTCACAGGTACACTGTCCACCACGTCCTATTCTATTGCAAGCGTGCGTTAGCTAGGAACCAGCAAAGCCTTGATACAGCGAATCATTCAACAGCAATTCCTCATTAACTCACCGGATCAGTGCCTGAACCAGCTAGCATGTGGCGTTGAGAAAGTTGACGCTTGCAATCAGGCGTGGTGGACATTGTAAAATCGTTGCTGGTGCGCTGCCGCGTCCGGTTTAGCCCCCACCCTGCGTGCTCGCGCCACTTTAGAGTACAAAGCAGGCCTCCTCTCGCACTCGCTCAGGGGATATAACCGCATCGCGAATCTTCTTGGTTCTCCGTACTTGATATTCGCCGTAACAGGGATAGGAGATTGGACATAGGCTGTCGGCGATTTTTTTGCGACGCTTCTGATGCGTGATACCTCGCCGAATTTGCCCCTGGGCAATCTTAAATTTCCCGTCGTGCAAATCCAAAAAGTGCCTGCCGCCAAGAGAAATTCTGCCACTTTCGCCATAATCTGTGACCTGGCTCCGGGCTACGCTATTTTGGGGCCTCGAGTGGGTTAGTCATGCCTAAAGGCCCCTAAAGGCCATCCCTGGAGCACCGCGAGGTCGGTCTCTAAATTTGGTTGTCTGGGTGACTGCTGAGCCCTGGCGCAGTGGCATAAGGCGGTGAAAATTCTCTTGGCGGCAGGCACTTTTGCATCAAGCCTCCCGTACACCGTAGAGAACTTGACGCCCCAGGGTTTCATGGCAAGCGTGTTTTAGAACTGATTATTCGGCTCGTTAGGACGATCAGTCCAGGCGCCCAAATGACTCGTAGTTCCCTTCTCGTGCCGTGCTGTCGGCCTTTTGCAGAACGCTCAATGAGTTCGTAAAGACAGACATAAGGTGCATTCGATTCTGTCATCCTCTTCGTCTCAGTCTCAGGCTCGTGGAATATTATGCCTTAAACCCGATCGTCTGGATTGTCATAGCATTGCTGAAAACATTGCGCTGTCTGTGTGAATCCATCAGCCATGGTATTAGACGAGAGTGCCTCAGACGTCGTCAAGCGCCCAGAGCTAGGAGCTCAAAATGGCTCCGGAAAGGCCACAAATTCACAAAGCCGGCACGATGCGTCTCACAGGACGGTAATTATCATGTCGGCAGGCTTGCTTCTCGGAGTTTTGGCCGCTGTTGGCCATCATCTTTGGTACAACCATTGGAACCATAAAGTCGTCGAAACAGCATCCTGGTCTCAGACGTGGATAAAGAATTTCGGCACCGCATTTGCCTTTTTAGTCAAGATGTTCCTCGCCATCGTAACAAGTACCGCCTTTGTTCAACAATTTTGGATCACTGTCAAAGCCAAACCAGTCGCCCTCGGCCAGGTCGATAGCATGTTCACCGTGCTCCAGAGCGCGCTTCAATTCTTGAGTCTACAAATATGGATGAACAACCCAATCCTGGCATTCTTGGCAATCATCACCTGGCAAGTCGCCCCACACTGACGAATTGAACTGCGCTGTATGGTGCTAATCCCCGAGTTCTCAGGCTTTTGCCGCTTGCCTCTATTGTCACCCCAGGCACTTTGGACGTGATATCTGTCAAAACGACGTCTGTTGTCCAACACCCTGTCCCACAATTCGACTTCATCAGCAAGTCAAACAGCTTCGGAATCTCTGGCAATGATGGTGGACATGCCCTTGGTGCATCTCCCAGATTGCAAAGGTTGTCGATATTCGCGACGTCGGGCCTCGAAATCAGTCAGATCCAGATCCCATACGTGAACGCCAGTTATGAACTAGAATTCTTTGCTCCCGCTGTCTCATGCTCGCCAGCACCCGCTTCGACCGTCACTCGTGTCACTGGGTGGCTAGGAAGCATCGAGGGAGCGGTAGAGCCCTGGCTCAGCTTCGTCCCCGCAAAGCTGGGGTATGTTCCCTCTGATTTCAACCCCTTCGACACTTCCGACACTTCGGGTACTACAACCTTCTTCGGATATGGATATAACTATGATGTTGGTGGTAATCAGTCCGTGAGTCTTTTCGTGTCAATGGACAACGGAGGCTCGACGTACTCCTCGTGGCCAATGGTAGAATGCACGCTATATAACGCATCGTACCAAGTCAATTTCCAGTTCACGTATCCGCACCAGAACATCAGCGTCATCCAGAGGACACTTCACAGCGCCGTCCTGACACCGGGCGATCCAAACGCCACATTCGGAACGCCGGAATGGGCATATATGAACGTCATGGACGCCTATGCTAACATATTGGTAGGTTATACCGAAGGATATGGGGGAGGTGCGAGCTCCTACAGGACAATGTATCAAGTCACCGCTCTTGACAGTCTCTCCGCGACCCAAGGCTTTGACGCTGACCAGGTGATTCCGATTCTTGAAACCATGTTCCAGAATATCACTCTGAGTTTGTTGAGCGATTCTTCTTTTCAGTAAGACCACCTTCCCGTCCTTTTCGACTACCAAAAGAAATCTCAATCCTGACTATCTGCAACCAGACCGAACAGCACTACGGCTCAGCCGGTGGCTGTAACGGTCGAGGGCTTTGAAAACGTGTACGACTATCGAAGCGAAGAGCTATACATGGCATATGGACTCGGCATCCTTGTAGCGATCGCCTGCTTCGTCCTCGGTCTCGTCTCAATACACCGCAATTCTGGCTCGTACAGCAACGACTTTAGCACGGTGCTACGAACTACCCGTCACCTGTCCCTTCGGGAAGTCGTCGACCCGGCCCAATCAAGTGGCTTGAGTCCACTTGGTAAGGATCTCGCCGAGGTGAAGGTAGTGATGATGGAAAGCGATGGGGATCCAGATGTGCCGGCAGGCTTTCGAGTCGCGCGGCAGCCGGGAGCTGGAGCAGAGCTCGTAGAACTTGGAACAAAACAAAGCGGAGGTCATCTCTACCACCCAGTCTGAGATGAAACACTGCAGGTATTGTGGGAAGGGTTCACAAGAGTGTGTGATCTCTGAAAATCTTCCGTATTAGACTTGGCGCGTGGGCAAAATAACCGATCCCACCTTTCACTCTTCAGCCATCTCTTTCGTTCCACTTTCGTCAACGTAACGAGGATATCCAGCCTACGAAGACCAGACTGGGCGCCAAAAAGTTTACCCGGACTGTTTAGCTATCGAGGGTACCTGTAATAAGTCCTCATTTAGCGGTCCAGCGCATACTCGCCAAGGCGCTATCGATGGGGGCTGAACTCAAAAACACGAAGACGTCCAACCGGTAACATCTCTCACAGATAACGACGATTTTGCCATGCAGGCTCTGCAGCCGTACTGCAAACTCCTTACCGTTAGTGCTGCCTGAGGCCACCCCGCTGGCTGGAGGGGGAAGAGTGAGTGGACGGAATCCTCGCCCTCTCCCCCCGCTCTTCTAGACTCTTTGTTCAGATATCGAACACGTCGGTGGCGTAACAAACGCTTCGCGGGGTGAAAGGCACTGCATGCTACGCACTCATCTTCTTTGGGCGTCTACTTCTTTAAATGGAGCTTTAGTTGACTTTGTTATCGCTTTGTTGAAGGCAGGACAAAATCGGCGCGGTGGTTGAGGCAGCAGTGCAGCCATGCACCCAAAGCAGGCGCAGACTTTCCAGGGCTAGCCTTTTAGCGACCCTGCGCGCCCCACGTCACCAGACTGTTGTTGGAGAGGGGAGCTGCAATATCGACTGGCTTACTATTAATCGCCTGTCTCGCCCATCCTCCGCCCCCCCCATCTCCCACAACCATGACTCAAGTATGGCCAACAGACCTGCCTACGAGGTCCAGGCGCAGGAATGGACAGCCACTTCCCTACTGCCCAAAGAAGGTGATAATTACTGTCGTGGAGAAATTTTCGGCCGGGATACACGCCACCAACATTCTCCAGGAGGACCTCGAGATCGGAAGTTGGCCAAGTTGAAACACTATCGGCCAACGGCCACAAAGCCGTGGGTTTTTGTGGCGTTTCTCTGCGCAATTGCCGTGTGCATTGCTTTTCTGGAATATGCAGCGGAGGTGCAACACAGGCCGCCGGGTTCCTCCTCAATCACGCGGCGAGCATATCTCGACCATGGAAGTGAACTGGATGATCCCGATGAAGGTTTTCACGATTACCCGAGAAGACAAACTACTGGCGCTGCAGCCACCACTGACGCCGCGGCCACCACTGTCCTTATCTATTTAGCGCCGAACAAACCAGAGCTCACCCTTGCAGCGGCGACCTCGGCGGCGACTTCTACTGGGGTCACGCCGGAAGCCAGCCCTTCACCATCAGCAGAGCTGACCCTGACTACTACCTCGACGACAGCGCCTACCGCTGCTCCATCGACGCCAGACGAAGTGACTCCGGTTGCTAACCCAACAACGGTATCACCGTCATCAAGTGACACGACTCCGAATGCTCCCAGCACGAACCTCAGTCCTGCAATAACGACGTCAACTGTCGCCTCTGGAGGTTCACCGTCATCAAGCGAGACGACTCCGAATGCCCCTAGCACGAACTTGAGCCCTGCAGAAACGACGGCGTTTGCTCCTGCATCATCAGGCGACATGGCTTCGTCTGCCACTCGAACATTATCAATTGTTCCTGGAACAACGCCACCACCGGACGGGATAACTGCGACCAGAACCTCGACGCCAACGAAAGCAACAACCATTGCAGCAGCTCCTGGAGCAACAACAGCGGACGGGTCGAAACTCGGGCTCGCGGAAAATTTCACTAGTGCCGACTACTTCCTGGCCATGTACCTGCCCACGTTCCTGACGGTGCTGCTTCGGTCGGGCTGGGCGATAATCTTCGCCGCGGTGAAGATGATGGAGCCGTTCTACCGGCTGGCGCGTCGCGGTGGCGCTTCTGCCGAAGAATCCCTCTTGGCCGACTACCTCTCCAGCGGGCTCTCGCTCGACACCCTCCGGGCCATGTGGCGTGGGAACTGGGTGTTGCTGCTGGCCGGCCTGGTTCATCTGGGGACGGCCCTGCTGGTCACACTGGCCGGTGAGTCGATGAGGGTGAGACCGACCGGTTACTGTCACACGCACGTTTCCACGCACCAGCCCTGTGATCCCGTCTGGGTGATCAACCGGCCGGTCGTCCGGGTGATGGAAGCCCTGTTGTGTGTGATATTCGTCCTAGTCATCGCGCTCCTACTCCACACCCGGAGGAGGTTCAGCGGCGTCTTCACAGACCCGTCGTGGATTTCCTCCATGGCCGACCTCCTCGGCCACCCGGCCTTTGTGGAAGATCTGCGCAATATCCCCCCGTTTGCGACCGCGGACGAGGTCAGGGCTGCCCTGGCGGGCAATTGGTACGCGCTCACCGGTTTCGCGGCCCCCGGCGGCCGGCTGAGATACGGTGTCGTCAAGACGGAAGAAGGGCCCCCGTCGTCGTCGTCGTCATCGTCGCTGCCGCTCTCGCGGACGCCGGCCGGCTACACGGCGTTTCCGAACCCGGAATACCAGCACTACTACTCGCCGCCGCGGAAGTCGTGGCAGGCTTCCGTAGCGGGGTTTCTCGACGTGACCTTCTTCCTGGCCGTGGTGCTGGCGCTGTTCAGTATCATTCTGGCCTACTGGTTCCTGAGCGGCGACGACCCGCTCAACAATTTCTTCAACAGCGAGACGTTCGGCCCGCGCTTCCTGCTGACGGGCGGCGCCGTGGTGGCCAGCAGCGGGTGGAAGCGTTTCGAACGCGAGGCCCGTATCATGGAGCCGTACCGGCGGATGGCCGACGAGCGGCAACCGGCCCGTGCTGAGGACAGCGTCTACGCGTCACCGACGGGGACGCCCTTCTCAACGGTCTTTGTCGCGCTGGCGCGGCGCAGCTACGCCGTGGCGGTGATCGCGGCCGTCGCGCTGCTGTCGCAGGTGCTCATCATCGCCGTGCCGGGGGTGCCCTTCAGCGAGGGCCAGATTGCGCCCGCGTACCGCGCCAGCACCTTTGTCAGCCTGGCCATCCTGGGCGTCATGGTGCTGGCCTTTGGGGTCGTTGTGGCCCGCCGCCGTGGCGACCCGCCCATGCCCCGGCCCCCGGACACACCCGTCCACGTGTGGCTGTACCTGTGCGCCAGCAGCATGGTCGACACATCGCACGGCCTCGAAGTCGTCGGCAACCGCGTCTACCCCTACAGGGATTGCGGCGATGCAACTGGCGTCCGCTGCTCCTACTGGTACGCCCTGTCCACGGGTGTCGACGCCCGCAGGCGTTGGATGGTCGACGAGGACCGCCACTATGTCTACTACACGAATTACAAAGACAGATAGATAGGACACGAGCGACACGCCTTTGAATGAGTTAATGAATGAAGAAGCGAGCGCACGGATGTAAAATTAGCAACCTTGGACACTCTTCCTTTACGTCTCTAATGCTTAGACGTAGTCGAATTTTCAATTTTCATGAGAGTTAAAGGCACAGATGACTCATAAAAGGTGATCAAGTAACCGCAACTGATGTCAGTGGATGTTTCCTCACAAACCCAGACCAGGAATAATGCGAAGGGGGAAAAAAAAGTCAGACAATTTCCAAAACCTGAGTCTCAAGCCCTTCTCCTCCTAGTCCAACTACGTCCCCATACATCAATCCATGAACATACGCCTCCCCCACGAGATGACACAGGACACGAGAGCCCTCGCTCGACAACGGCCCCTCTACAATGCGCAGCACAAACGGGACCTGCGCTCCCCGAATCAAGAAGACCGCATCTCCCACTTCTGCAAACGGCGGGACCAATCCTATGTAGCCTCGGCTGGTAATACAGAGCTTCCGACCGAGCGCACGGGTTGCGACGAGACTTGAGAACTCAGGCGGCGCGCCGTAGCGCGCGAGGATGTCGGCGGGGACGGGCTGGTTGGGATTAGAAAGGAAACGTGGCACGACTTCGGCCATGAATCGGCACCATGTGTCGAACTCTTTCCCCAACTTTGCAGGTGCGGGGCGGGTGGTGTCGGTTCGGTCGCCGATGAGAGTGCGCCAGTATGCGTCATGAAGCAACTGTGGCGGACTGGTGTAGGGGTACGGACCTCCCTTGTAGTCGAACTCACGTAGTAAACGATATGAATTCTCTGCGGATTTATACAGATTGGCCACCCCATCATTGACACTCCAATCCCCACATGCATCCTCGTCTCCTCGCACAAATTTCTCTCCCAGTAACACGATTGTGTCTACAAGTTGGCCACGGACCATCAAGGAGGAGGATTTCGTCTCGGGATATTTGGATGCTGTATCTTCCTCTCCTCCAGCGCAATAGTCGGTTTCAGGGTTGTTGTAGCTGAGGATTAGGACCCTTGGTCGCCTGCTCCAGTCGGGGCACCAGGAAGGCAGTACTCCATCAATTTTGCTCGGCTCGGAAAAGTAACCTATGCCAGCATATGACAGTAGACGGTAAGGCGATTCTTTCGCAAGGATGTAATCGGCAGCATCTTTATAAGTGTCTGCTACAGTCTTTTCGTAGTTAGGAGATATAAGGCCACCACCACCATCTACAGTGCAGAAGCCTTGAATGCCAAAAACCTTATCTCTGGGATCTTTAGCCGCGAAGTGATGGGAAGCATACAGGACAGAGCTAAAGGACAGAGATGGAGACCTGCCATCTATGACTTTGTCATCAGTGACGTTCTCTTCATTGATTTGCCTCCGGAAATAAGCCATGAGTTGCGCATTCGTAAGGCTGGTCGGCGCTAACTGTCTCTTGAGAGGATCAGTGGTGGTCTCCAGTAGAGACGCAATGGCGGGGTGTTTGTAGCAGAGACTCATAACCTCAATCAAATGTTGCCATGGTATCTCGACCTTGCCGTAGAGAATGCGGACTGACTTCGCCAAGGCTACTTCCTGTATGACCCACACTCTGTCAAACCACCTGTTCCGCACTAGATTTTGAAAGGCACGCCATCGAGGCTTTCTGCACTGGGGAGCATACTGTAGCCAAACCGACAAGCCATTTGAAACCCACAAGTCTGTCCACAGCAACTCATCCAAAATGTGAGAAGCAAGCAAAGGTTCTAAAGGCCCTGCTGCCTCATTGTTGGCATTTTCGGGAGGCTGGAGGCATACAGACACAATGAATGCTTTCCTGTAAATATCTCCCATTAGCTTAATCTGGCGGGTCTTCTCTGGAACATCGCGTTGATTGATGCAAACAGAGTCTATCCAAAGCAATCGAGGCTTCCAGAGTGATTTCCGACTTTCCAAGATTCTGTGTGCATTCTTTGGAATTTCCAATTGACCGCCATTCACCCGGATTTTGAGCATTTCTTTCGAATCACTCCAGGTATAGGAAATTGCCTCGTAGGTTGGTGCTCTGTCGAGAGACACCTCGAACAAGGTGCAGTTAATTGAATCCGTTGATTTTCTTCGATGCAGGATCAAAAGACGAATATGGCGATCCCCCTCCAGCTTGTCATATTCGAATTTTGGCTCTGTATCAAGGATGGCGTCAACAATGATCCGTATTGGAGTTTTGGGAAAATTCCCGTCTCGAAGCTGTGGCAAGCGAACGAAAAGCAGTCGAAACACCGCCGGCCCGTACACTGACATGTTGCTAGACCACCAGATGGGTAGGCCAATGAATCGAAGCAGGCCCTTAAGGATGAAGTCGTAGATGAAGTACGTGGCAAGATCCCAAAGACCAACGGAAACAAGCCAGAGAAGGCGAAATCGGTGCCTCTGAAACAGGTTTAGGCCGGTACAGAGAAGCTCTTCGATGAAGAATGTTAAACAGTAGAGCACAAGCCGAGCGAATCTGCGAACCATCATATACGTCCTGATTAGGAACTTCCTCAAGGGCATCCATAATGTCAAAGGCACCACAACCCCATATAACGACTGTAGCATCCTAAGGTAGCTAGATGGTGGATAGATCAAGACATCCAACACGGACGTCTGTAGGGGGCTGCCGCGGCGAAAGAGAGCTGTCGCAACAAGCACCATGAGTATGGTTTGCACGGCCTGATCAAATGCCCTGGCGCGAATCTTACGATCGGAAATATTGCTGCGAACCAGCTGGAAAATGGTCTGCACGGCCTGGCTAAATGCTCTGGCGCGAATCTTACGATCGAAAATATTGCATCGAACTAGAGGGAAAATGGTCTGCACGGATATTGCGTGCACCGCCCAAAAAGTGCTGTTAGCCACCGTGGCGATGGACGGTATGTTGATAATGAAGAGGAAGATGGCACCTCGAATATACTGAGTGCATTTGAGCAAGATCGGTTCGAGCCGGAGAGCTGAACTGGCCCAAAAGACATTGAGTCGCCGCAGAGCCACCGTACCCGGGGTCTCGTGCATTGAAGAGGCTTGATGAGGAACTCGTGGACAAGTAAACGTATCGCACAGAAGAATGTAGCACCAAATGTATGTTTTGCAGAAACAATCGTGGAGAACAGAGCGGCTTTCCCGCCGCTATAACAGAAGGAGACGGGGAGGTTGTTGAATAGGGGTTGGCGCTAGGTTGGTGTTTCTGATTGGTGCTTTTAGGCCAATCAGCTGTCTGTGGCTGACCAAGCGAGACGCGTCTTGGTTATTGCGATAAAATTGGAACCGTTCAACCTGCTGATTATCAACAGGTTATGAACCCGTCTCGCGCCTAAACGGTTTCTCGTGATAACTCACGATTCCGACGACTATTAGAACATCCCTCCACGACCACTGCGACCACGAATCAACTGATCTACACTCACCAGGAAGCAGCTTAATAGTGCCCATTTGCATTAGGTCCGCTTGCCATAGTGTGGAGCCGGTAAGGAGGTAGAAGGACATTGAAGGACAAAGATCAAGAGAGGATACGTAAATTACCTCCCCTAGCTTTAACGGTGACATTCAGAATCCTTTCGAACGGCTTCTCGCCCCCTAGGAAATGACCTTTATTAGGACCGTGGCTGCGTCTGAGTCTGGTAAGCAATGATTGAGGGACCGTACGGGAAAGACCTTAACCTTGGAGGGCACATTCTTCATCGTGCTGTTTTCCTTTCTGCTTATCAGCCATCCGTTCTGCAGACGCTCGAGGGCCATTGGGCAAGCAGCAGCTTTACCACCGCCTCGTACCAATTCTTTGCGGCCGCGACACGTTATCCAGAAGTTGAAGCTGGAGGATGCGACTGTTGAGTATGACCTTGGTCCATTTGGCCAAGTCTACACGGATGGATGCGGGTGACAGGACCGCTCATTGAGAATCAGGCACTTTGGGAAGACGCGACGACAGTATCATAGACTCTGTTTACCTCGATTGTGCTTCGGAAATCTTCTGGAGAACGTTTATTATGATCGGTTGTCTTCTTGGAGAAAGAGAATGAGGAAAAGGTTGAACGGAGCGCTACTTCCTTCTCTTGATCGTCGTGTCCAGAGGTCTCACTGCATACGAGCGAGTTGGAATTGCAACTGCCATCTCAGATGCATCATCAGACCAATGGCCGGATCGAACGATCACAGTCATTTGAAAGCCGACCTCCGCTAGTTTCTAGTTTCGTTTCTAGATTCTGTCAACAAGAAAGCCTGCCAAGTGCGCTTGAAAAGCGGGCTTGGTGCCACTTCTTAAGCGCTACCGTAGAAGGTGGGAGGGCAGGCTGTCGTCTCATCGCATGAACATGGGAGAAGGATTTCCGACGCTCTTCAAGTAGTACCCCGTCCGTCGGATTCACCAGGACAAAATGAAGTAGTTGTGTATGAGAAGGCCCAGAAACAGGGCGAGGAAGAGAGCCTACTTGGGAGCAATGGATGGGGGTGAGCGTGCAAGCGAGACGCGAGAGCACTCACCCCAAGCTCACCCCGAGCTCACCATGCCTCATGCACTTACCTGCTAGAGCGAGCGGCGGGGGGTGGGAGTGCCAAAGGTGATTTTAGCTTCTTTTTCCTGCCAAGTCGGATCCACGTTTCTCGTGATAATTCGACATGTGATTGGTGTTGACAGATGAATTCCTAATAGTCACTATAAACAATTATTCGGCCAGTTTAGTAGAGTAAAGTAGAGTTTCATTGTTCGGCCCATCAGTGTCTGACGCACTCTCATGTCGATTTCGCTCGTAATGAGATCGTCTCACCCACCTCAAATATCTTATTCTACATTGAAATTAGGCAACGTGCCATAGTAATCGTAACATGAAACCCCCTTTGGTGACCTAACCGGGCGACTTGAAAGCCCAGGGAAGCCATATCACCAATGCACGCTTGATGCCAAACCGAAGCTTTTGCTAACCCACACCCGCTGAGCAGACGAAAATGGAAGAAATGTACAGCATCAAATCCTCATATATAGTCTCTTCCTGCTTTTTGCAATTCGATCATGCGCCAGCCCCTCGTCTCTGGATTGTTGACCTCGTCTGGCAGTCTTGTCACGCCAATGGCGTAGGTGACAAGCTGAACTCGATCTTCCATACCGGCGGCTAATTCGTTGGTTTTGGCATTGCGGTAGACGTGGACTTCTTGCGTTCTGCAGGTGATGATAAAGACAGGTATCTCGCCAGGCTCCAACATTCGGGCATTCAAGATGTCGACATGTCTTATATCTAGTATTCTGCCATCTGACTTCAGCCCTGCTGTTGTGTACTGCTGCATTAGCGCCGAATACACCTGGAACTGCGCTGCTGAGAGCCACAGCTTGAGCGTTTCGACATCACCCTTGACGTATGCATCAAGAACTTCAGGGAGGATGTACTCGCGCATGTCTCTGAGGAAAGGTTCGATCTGAAAGGTTGGATCCATCTCTCGGAATTTCTTGATAACCATGGCGGTCTCGTTCTCGGCAAAGAAGCCTGCGAACCGATCTGTTATCGATCTCGCGGTGGATATTAGAGGATTGTCGGATTCCTCATAGGTGTTTCGCATTTTGAAGAGGGATTGCATGAGCTTAGAGTTGTCCTTGAAATTGGTCCAGGATTCTTTCCACGCCGAATCCTTGTGCAGTGTGATGTTGGTCCCGGCACTTAGACGAGTTAGTTATTTTGGATCGCAGACACTAGTCAGAGTGAAGCATACTTCGGATCCTCTTCCATCTTCTCTACTGGCCTTCTTCCAGTCTCCTTCATATCTCGCAGCTCACGCTTTTTCCGACGCTCTTCTTTCTCTATCCAGCCGCCATAGCGACTGCTGCTGCCATCATCCACAGCCTCCTTGATATTCTGGAAGGCTTGTGTCTCTCTGACTGGCCTTGTAGCCTTTTCAATACCTCTTCCGGTTGCGTTGACACCCTCTCGGAGACCCTGCACAACTTTGGTATCCCATGTCCACGCTGCACCTTGTCCGAGCGCTCGGCCAGTACTCTTGATCGCTTCCGCAGTCTTAGTGGTAGCTGCCCCAGCGGTGGCATCGTATGCTGCTCTAGCTCTCCGGACGCCCTCAGACTCGGTGAACTGGTGTGCGGAAGATGCAAGCTGTTTCGTTCCTTCATTCCACTCTTTCGAAGCCTTGAACTCGGAGCGGAGTGTTTCTGTAAAAACTTGCCAGGGCGTCTTGTCTCCATGAGGTGGAGGCGGTGGTGCATCTTTCTTCTCCTTCGATTCTTCCTTTGACTCGGAAGAACCTTCCTCGGAGTCCGTGCTCTTCCCTCCTTCAGAGCTTTCCTTTCTCGCGTCTTCCGCTTTCGCCTCCGGATTACCGTCTTCTGGCGGAGGATCCTTTACATCTTCTGCTGGACGAGGCTGTTGGGATCTTGGTGCCGAGGTGTATAATGAACGACCCTGCGAGAGAAGTCGTACTATGCTAAGAGGATGCGACTGTGGTATAGAGGAGCGTGTCGCTGACGAGGGGAGTAATGAGACGGATGGCGAGGAGTTCAAATAATGTTGAGAACGATCATATGTTAGCAGTCGTCTATATGTCGTAGATCTGCCATATTGTAATGCCTGTGAAGAGGCGACAGGCGCTGCAGAAAGTGCACGCCGTATCTGCCTTGTCGCTGAGATCCTTCCTGGTCTGATCATGCTATTTGAAAAGTAGCAGCGGGATCAGGCCGTTATTTGCTGTTAAGTTGCTCCTGTTCAGTGAACTGCAGGCTTGTTTCGGAAGAAAAGATGGTTCATCCGTAACGAAGAGAAAAACGCAGCCCGCGGGGCTTGGCAAGAGAAATCCCTCCGCAGACTTATTTGGATTGGTCGTTACAAAAGTTACTTGCTTGTATTACATTCTTCCACACAGTAACTCCTATCACATAGTCTATGGACATTCGACAATCGCGTCGGGCCTTTGGCTCCATATGCCTATCATGCCGCACTCGCCTCCAGTCTCACAATAAACCCAGCCGCTACCTCTCTACAACACCAGCCAAGCAAGTTGCTGATGACAACCCAATCAATCCCTTTGCAGCAGCTCTCCGAGGCAATCGAGGTAGTGCGCAAAGAAAATCTCCCTCTCGCACACAGCCGTCACCTTCCTCACAAGATTCATCGCGTCAGCAAGCCAACGGCCTCCAGCGGTCACCTGCATCCCAGAACATAAAGAACATTGCTTCACAAGCCAGTAACGAAGCTGCGTCCAGAATGTCCTCGATCTCAGACTCCCATCACCTACACGTCTATGCTACGAAACATAACACACATCTCACACTGACCAAGCCCAATCGAGAGCCCCTGCTTTCGCTCTCGGCTGGAAATATTGGGTTTCGGAAATCGCAGCGAGGGTCATTTGACGCAGCGTACCAATTGGCGAGCTACTGTATGGGCAAGATGCACGAGCGAGGGATGTTGATCAACATGGACAAATTGGAGGTTGTGCTGAGAGGTTTTGGGGCGGGACGAGAAGCGTTTCAAAAGGCGTTGTTGGGTAGTGAGGGAAAGGGGATTAAGGGGAAGGTCACGAGGGTGACGGATAGTACGCGACTGAAATTTGGCGGTGTGAGAAGTAAGAACGTAAGGAGATTATAGATCGCGCAGCGCTGTGACCTGAAATTGCGACCCCAAGGTGGGACTCAACGCGCACTCGAATGGCAATATTCGAGTCCCACGAATGTATTGTATATATCCCCCAGCTTCCTATTCGACTCAAGGGAATCGAGTTTCTCCTGGTGACGCAGAGAAATAGTCCCCGCTGCTTCTCGCACTTTTCGGCTGAGATATCACCGGCTGCCCTAAACTGGCTGTTCCTTCATCATCTGATTCAATACCGACTGCCTCCGACGGTATCTGCAGTCCCAGTCCTAATACTACCTTACTTGTGCTCTTCTGATCTTTCGTTACCTCGCCTCGAAAGCCAACTTGTCCAATGACACGTCGTAGTGCCTCACCTCTTGGATCAAGCGCGATCATAAATCGAGCCAATTCCGCACACAGCTCAAAGTCGTTCTGTCGTCTTGCAAGCTTCATGAGCCGTACTACATGTTCTTCGAGCATTCTGGTATCGAACTCATTCTCTTCTTCTTCGAGGCCTTGTAGAACAATCAGATACCCACTCGCGGTCTTGAGATCGTCCAGCTGGAGTGCTTGTTCGAAGAGTGCCACTGGAGTTGGCAGGTGGGCGAACAGTGTATGCCAAGATGAGATTTCGGTCTTCCGTACGCATTGCACAATAGTAGAGAGATAGTTCTCTGGTGATAGAGCTGTTTGTAAAAATGAAAGCACTGTTGGGAGCATGGACCGCGATGCAATCCCTTCATCGTCGTCATTGCCCCGGGGGCCATGATCGCCGCCAGCTTCATCGTCCAGCACATTGTGAAGCAAAATTTCGAGAGCGTGGGGGAAGTAGGACAAATGTTCAAATTGCTGTGCTAGAGCTAGTGCGGATGCGACGTCGCTTTCATCGCAGATCTGATGTCGGAGCATGTACGGAATGAACAGGTGGGTTCGAATAACTGATCGAAACGTTGCAAAGTTTACATCGCGCCTCTGAAGTAGTTCGGCTTCAATTCCTAGGATGATGCCTTTCGTAAGGAGGATCGAGAGTGGATAAAAGTCGACCGGGATCGAGAGCATATCTCTCCTCGCAGGGAACTCTTCAGAAGGGGTACGCAATATTTCACGAACATCTTCCCAAACACGCAGATCATACCCACCGAAGGTCCATAATGAATCTCGCATTAAGTGTTGGACGCGATTGCTATCCAAGGACACCCCGGCAGGGGGCGTTGGTGGCGCAGACTCATCAAGAGTAGAGAAGTTGAAATATACCTGGTCTCGCATTAAAATGTAGTATTCGACATGTTGAGCAATGATTCGCATGTCATATTTCAGTGCACCCTCTGCCGTCCGAGAGGGTTGGAGCAGCACAAGTTTATCGTCAACAAGGAACAGTACAGAGGCAAACTCGACGTCCCGTGATGGATCACCGCTGCGAAGTTGGCTGTCGGGGAGAACCCAGCTAACGGAACGCACCCGGGTTGGGGCGCGCACTACTCCATGGAAAGCAATCTGACCAACTGGCACAAGGTTGGCTCCTCGTTGCGTCATATTGATCACGTAGTGGTAGAGCACATTTTCGTGGGTGTAGACCAACAACGATTCTTCACCAGATGGGCCAATAAAGACGACCGCCGCGGGTAGCGGCTCGATATGGAGTGCGGAAGAGCTTCCAAGGTCATGGTCGCGCGAGTAAAGGCGTAGTTCGTACGATCCCTCGGACTCAGTGGCGGCAATCAATACATGGCCGAACCAAGCCATTCCACCTCTCACGGCAAATGAGTTTTCGGCAACAGGGTTCGCGAACGTTTTCCATCGTCCACTTTGGACACTGTAGTGCGCGAGTCCTCTTCGCCCTGCAATAGCCACATAACGACCGTCCTGAGAGATGACGCAAGATTTAATGGGCCATTGACCATGCATGTAAGGTTGAGGAAATGGTGCGTGGAGCCAGAGCGATGCCTCATTTGAAATAGAAGTCAGGTCTGGCATATCATGCCCACGGTAGATGATGACTTCCGAGGGCGTCTGCAGCAATGCACGCACAAAGTTTGAACAAGCAAAACAGCCAACAGCAGCACTGCGAGACCATCCGAGCGTCCAGATTCTGTCATCGTTACGCGAGGTTAGCAGTATCTCAGAGCCACCACTGGTCCAATTTGCAGTCGAAATGCCGAGCAACCAGGTTTCTTGATTCACATCCGCCATCGACTGATTTGCAGTGAGGCTCGATGCGCCTTGCTTCCCAAAGACGCTCCACGAGGCCCAGCCCTTTTCAAAGCCAGCAAATAGACAGTAGCCATCAGGCGACCAAGCAAGGCACGTTATGCGTCCGGTCGCTGCAAAAGAGCCGGGCATCGGCATCTTGTGGGACAAAGGGATATTGCCAGCATAATCTTTGGCAACATAGACGTGGATCTCTCCATTCATGCAGCTTATTGCCAGAAGCGAGAACTTTGCATTGATGGCAGCTCCGACAGCCTCCAAACCCTCGCCGCTTGGCTCATGAAAGCAATAGCCTTGGAAAAGCTTATGATTGGTGGGCATTGACTTGACTTGCTCAACTGACTCTTCTGATGAGCTTGAGCGTGGCTGACGACGTCTGACCCGCTGCACCGCGTAAGCACGACCGTCTAGAGCTACCCAAACGGACAAGTTCATTGCTCTGTCGTAGATCATCTTAGTAATGGAAGATCTTTTCCTTATCCAGTCCATCTTTGATAGAAGTTGTGCACTGGTCTGAGAGCCAACCTCGTCCGGCAACCATCTGATGCATTGTACCGCAGGAGGCTTTGCAGTGGAGACTAGCAATTCGTCATCCAATGCCAGCGCCGCATGGATCCCTGCATCAATTTTGATAGCTCTTCGAAAACGAACAGTGACTTCACGCAATCCCGCACTTTCATCAACGCCATACTGACGCGCAAGGCTCTGTCGTCGAGCCTGGCTCTGGTCGGTATGCTGTTGATACACTCTGCCATGAGCACTGAAGTCGATCGAATATGTGAAGAGAAAGCTTTTGGCGGTTTGGACTACCACAATTGACGCGTCGGGACGCAGAAGAACTCCGGTGTTAGGCCCGTACGCTTTGACCGATGAGTTAGAACGCACAACCCTCGCGAGCACAGTGGTAGGCTAGCTAGGTCAGCCGGGGTCAATCCATCACGCGGTAAGGGCTCACATACTCGACTAGACCAGACCGTGAGACATGTCGTCGAGATTGTCACGAATAGATGATCCAATCGTGCAACGCGAAGATCAGATATACTTCTACCAGTCTCTCCGGTATAACTCGACCTGTCTTTGCTTGTGCTTTCCTCCTTCTCATCTACCTCATGATACCGCTGATCAGCCTCAGATGGTCCGTGGTCATCTTCGATGTCATTCTGGAAGTTCTCCGTGCCACCGTAGGCGTGAATCCGAGGTACACCACACGGCCAGTACATGGCGAGGCTTCAAGATTTCGAGAATGGAGAGTTTGCACCATTTTCGCCCAGGATCATAATTCAATACAGCGGTCGGCGGACTTCCAGATCATCACTGACAAAGTAGATTCAAAGTCGCTGTCAGAACATCTCCCCTTTCAAGATGAATGGAATCTAGACAAGAGAAACAAAAGAGGGGGAGCACATAGCTCCGTCGCACGGTTTTCGCCCACGCCAAGATACAGAAATTCGTCCCGAGTAGGCCGGTTAATTAGCGCAATCGCATTTAAACCAAGCCCCGGTCTCCTCTGCTGTTATACTTCAGGTTATCTTTCTTCCCCTAAAGTTTAGGGGCCAAGCCCAGTAGGGCGGCTTCCCGGGAACCGACCGCCTAAAGTTTAGAGCTAAAGCCCCCAGATATGGTGCCAGCCTAGGGAATGACCGCCTAAATCTTAAGGGCTAAGCCCCCCGGAATAAGGTGCATACCCGTCCAAATGACCGCCTAAATTAGGGGCTAAGCTGGAAAAACGTCACATCAGAGAATGTATGGGATCTGTACGAAGGTCCACATGACTCTATGAGTACTTATCCGAGCCCATGATCATTAGATTAGAAGATATGATTAATCCAAGGTTATACGATGAATTATTACCTACATTATGATGGTAATACCTACGATACTCGAAGATATCAGATATAGATAGGCGTAGACCTCGGTAGCAAGCACCCACAAGCGGCAGATCTCGGAGGTTGTGCCCCAGGATGAGCGCCTAAACAAGCCTGAGACTACCCCCGCGGCGCCGCCACAACAATCAGGTTTCGGGGGATGTCCAGAAGACCCTAACTAGAGGACAGATACAGGCGCAGACACAGGCGCTGGCGCAGCCAATAACAACCGTAAGAGTGACAGGGCCCGGAAGCCTAAACGGCGCAATTGAGGTGTAATTGCAATTCTAATTGCAGTGCCAAGATTTCGATTAGAAGTGGGGATGTATTCGTCTTTCGTGATGTCTGAGCATTCCAATATTCGTATTCTCCAAAACCTGTCTGTCGCTTGCACCTTTGCATTCTTCCAAGGCCCCTTCAAATTGCGACAAAACTTTTAACCCCCAAATCAATCCTCCACTACCGTTGACATTATGGTAAGCTAAGGATTTGAGGACTGAAAGCATGAAGCCACATCCACTGACTACATCAACCTACAGTCACTCTCAGACTCCAAGAAGCGCCTCGCACTATCCATAATAGACTTCCTTTCAACCTCGCTGAAGGATGGCACCCTCAGCTCAGAAAACGCCGAAAACATCGAAGTAGCAAGCTCATGTATCGCTGACGCCTTCAAAGTCGACCCCAGCGACAAAGCTGCTGTCAGTGATGCTGTCGGAACCCAATCGTTATTCAACATCTACAGCGTCTACGAGAAGCTAAAGGGCAAGAGCACAGCTTCAACAACTGGAACCAGTTCAGCAAGCGAAGCAAGGCCCAGTACACCTTCCGCCAAAGCGGCGGATGCGAAGCCTCCTACCCCCAGCTCTGCGATAAACCCAGAAGCAGAGAAACTGAAGAGCGCTGGAAATGCGGCGATGCAGCAGAAAGACTACAAGACCGCGATAGCAAAATACACCGAGGCCATCTCATACTCGCCAACAAATCCCATCTACCTTTCCAATCGTGCTGCGGCATATTCTGCAAGCGGCGATCATGTGTCCGCAGCTGCCGATGCTGAGATCGCCGTGGCGGCAGATCCAAAATACACCAAGGCGTGGTCTAGATTAGGGTTGGCAAAATTTGCGATGGGTGATGCAAAAGGAAGTGTCGAAGCTTATCAAAAGGGAATTGAGTACGAAGGCAATGGTGGAAGCGATGCTATGAGAAAAGGTTTGGAGACGGCGAAGAAGCGCGTAGCTGAGATGGAAGAAGAGGAGGCGGCTTTGCCTGAAGACGACGTTGACGATGCATCGGGAGCCTCGAGAGGCGCAGGTGGAGGTGGAATGCCAGATCTTGCAAGCCTCGCTGGCATGTTTGGTGGAGGTGGGCGAGGAGGTGGGGATGGAGGGATGCCAGATCTTGCGGGTTTGATGAACAATCCGATGCTCGCCGGTATGGCGAGGAATCTTATGCAGAACCCAGAGACGCTCAGCGGACTGATGAACAACCCGAGAATTGCGGAGATGATGCAGGGTATGCAGGGTGGCGGTGGTATGCCAGATATGTCACAGTTACGAGGGATGATGAACGATCCGGCCATCGCGAACCTGTAAGTGCCTAACTCGAGCGTCGACATCTAGCAGGGTACTAATATTGTCTAGAGCAAATCAGTTCATGGGTGGCGCTAGTGGTGCCGGTGCCAGTGCCGGTGCTGGTAGAGGTGCCGGCCGTGGGAGCTGAGAGTCCAACCACGACAAGCCGGCGTGGTAGATGGATTATTCTCGAATACTCGTATTGACAAGAACGTCTAGGTAGTTCCTTTTTTTGCGTCCAATTCACCTAGATCAATCAATACTAATTTTCACACCACAAATTCGCACTACAAGCACTACGAGCACTACAACGTTGGCCGTGTCCCGAGCGAGCTTCCAAGATCAGAAGTCCATCAGCCAACCGTTAAGCTCCTACGTGATTCTGCACTTGATATCTTAGCCTAAATCGATATTACGATCGCAGTTCACCCCTTGAGCAACCCTACCGCTGGTCTTCAAGAGCAGGTGAAGGCAGCAAACTTCATACCATTCGTAGGCCCTGTCTATGAATAAGGTCTTTAAAAAGGCAGCCGCCATCTCATACCCATATCAACTAGTCGTCTCCATCTCAACCACGATCTAACCTATACCAAAGCATCCAGTCCACTCTCTTCAAGAACCCATCAGCCCCATTTGATATTCTTGATCGTCCCGTCCTTGTCGACGTGCACATTCATCCTGCTCCACCATCAGCAACCTTATTGCCCCCGAAGGCATGAAGAACGTTAGAATCGCGCTTACCGGTCAGGGTTATGGTCCATCGTCATCATACTATCGCCCTCGATCACTCTGTGGTTGGCAGGCAAGTCCTTCTTCGAGACGGAGGCGTGGTCGGACGTCGAGTCGGTGAGCTTCTTGCCCATGAGCTTCGTCATCCAGTCGTTGGTCTGGTCGGCGCCGCCTGTGATGCCGGGGACGATGAGGGGCATTGTGGAGTAGGTGATATGGGTGTGCTGTTTGGGAGAATTGGTATGTTTGCTGTTAGGCTGGTAAAGTGTTTTATCTATGCTAGCTTATAGCAAAGGTAGTTGTTGATGTTTGAAAGATGTATAGAGTTTTCGCGGTCTTTAAGTATATCGCCCAATTTGCTTCTGCTGTAGAGTGACGCGTGCCGGTTGCCTTCATCCAAGATCCAGGAAGTAAGTCCAGGAGTGACGTAGGGCAACAGGGATGCCACGTGCGGGATCTACCGGGGGGGGGATATGCGAAAACACAATCAGAGCGTCCCTGGCCTTATCTTCTGCACCCTCCTGTTCGGCCACTGTTTTTCTGAGTTGGCACAGAGGAGCTATGTACCCACCTAATCAGGCTGGCATGTCGGAATGATCTTTTGGTCATATACCATTTGTCTTCTACTGGAAGCGCGACCATTACCATCCCTCCGCCTCTTCGTCCCGGCGTGACGGTATCGAAGGATCTGATAGTAGATCATCTACTGGGTTCACTATACTCAATAGAACGCTCCGTAACTAAATGCACATGTCTAGCAAAAAGCAACACAGCAAACAACCTTATCACAGCCCATCTTGAACTCAGCCTCATAAATCGTCTTCCCTAAGGCCATCCCTCTCGCCGGGTTCTGCGTCATAATGATCACCCTGCCCATCTGGCCCTTTGCTAGTGACGACCTTCTCCCCCCCATGGCTTGTCGGGCTTCTCGTAGCGGCCGCCACTCACCTTATCCAGTCCATCATCCAGGTGAAAGGCACGGGCACAGTGGACGACAACTGTTCAACTTCCGCGTTGCTGAGGCCAGTCATTCGATGGCCCGTGAGCAGGTAGTCGTTCGGACGTGGACGAGCGGGCCCGTGACACACGGCGGGGATGAGTTTGTCTTTGGCATGGAAGTCGGATAGCTACAACATTTCTGAGAGGGCGCCGCTCTACTACCTAACACACAATCAATGAATGACTTGTAAACAACCTGTCGCAATGCAGCTACCTTCTGCAACTAAAAGTTTCACGGTACCAAACATATATCCTGCGTTGTCAACATCTGAGGGTATACAAACCTTGAACCCACCGAAATGGACGTATTCCACAGAGCTTATGGGGACATCTCCGGTACCTGTGTAAGCTCTGACGGGGACGTGTGAGTGAGCCCGTTCCTTTCGCACTAAAGCGGCAGCCATTATAGAGCATAGTGGACAAGTCTCAGAACAAAGTCTATCTAGCGGAATACTGAATATACAGGCACTGCCGGTTCATTCAAGCAGAAGGGTCCGGTAGCATTAACGTAAATGTCCACTTCCTTAGGGGCGATGTGTCGAGGATCGGACGGAAGATGTTGTTCCCGAGAATCTGTTTTTGTCCCTGGATACGAATCACGGCAGTAAAGGAACCATGGCAATGCACCTCGAGTGATTCACGTAAGCATTACGAGGTCGAGGGGAGATGGCATGGAGGCGGCGGGAGGAATTGATCTGGAACATGGATCCCACAGGCTCGTCAAGGCTAGCTGTCTTGGCAAAATAAAGTTCTTTGGTAAGTTGGTGGACCCAAAATTGGGTTTGAAACGAGCACAGCCCTTTACGGGCCGCATCTTCACCACATTTTGTCGTGTCAACCCGTTTGGAGCCCTGTACCCACGAATCATGCTAAGGACGATCGTGGCAGCCGCTACCTCGAAGCAGCGGGCCAAGCTGAAACTCCTTCCCGGCATCTTGGAAGCGCTGACGCGAATTGCGCCCAAATACCAAATCCGTCAAGCAACCTCCCAAGTCCAGCGGCCATGCTCGAAGCTTCGTATCAAGTCGCACAAGACTGCTTGAGAGGAGAGAGCTGCGTATTTCTAGTAAGCCAATGGAGAAGAGGCTCTCAATCGACTTGTACGGTTTGTTCCTAGCCTGTGCTGTCTGTTATGTTGGATTGGTGCTGACACGAGTTCCCGGCCTCCGACCTTCTCTCATGGCGCGGTTGTCGGACATGCTTGGAGCTACGGCATGATGATCCTGCATACCTAATCACTGCAACTGGTATCAAGATCTGTCAAAACCCTCTTTTAGCATTTCAACTGGCTAAGCTTTCATCTATCATTGGTATCACACTGAAACCTAGTTCTCCGGTCAGCATCAATACTTCATGCTGGTCTGTTCTTCATCAACCCTTACTTCGTTGTTTGACTTGCTTCCGCTTCTACAAACAACACTCTCTCACCCAGAATGATAACCAACGGGACCTCAAGTAAAATGCAACTCTGAGACTTCACGACTACGATGCTTTCGCCATTCCTCCATATCCTTGCATGAACGGGTCGGCGGGTTGGAATTTAGGGCAACGCTGTCAAGCTCCCAAGATGCGGCCTCTTTCCGTCCTGCAGTACCTCCTTACGATCTGCGTCATCTCCACGCTCGCCGATGACCAATTCACAAAAGAACGCAATGGCGTCGTGGCAACCACCTCCTCCACTACTTCGAGTTCAGGATCAACAACTACAACTTCTGCATCAGCTACTCCTACGACTTCAGCGGCGGATAATGCATTTCACTGGAACGGCAGTGAGATTGCAGCCCTGGTGATCCTCGTGGGCTTCATCTTTTTCGGAATTGTCTTCATCGCCACCTGGCAGGTGCGTCGCATGCTTGCGCTGCGAGGTGATAATGCAGGTATTGGAGCATACATAAAACGCAAAAGGAATCCATCTGTGGATATGGACGTTACAGATACCGACGCCATGGTGATCGTGAATCAAAGAGCGCAATCACCCCACAATCCCATGTTCTACAGCAGTCGCAACACGAACCATGATCTAGAACGCCAACCAACAGGAGTTCCGGCCGATTCGTCTCGGTACCCGACCGCTGGCGCACAGGCACCCTCCATAACCGTCTCTCCGGCGAATTCATTTCAACATCCCAGATCCCCAAGTCCTTACTCTCAACCTGTCCTGAGGCCATCGTCGGAAAACACTTTACGCAGGCTGTATTCGTTCGAGGAGATTCCTAGATCGACGACTCCAGACTCATTAAGCGAAGGAGTGGATCAGAGGGACGCTTTATTGGGCAACCCAGCGTCTGCTCTTCCAACTTCACCTCCAATGCGAACATAGAAGGCTCAATGCTTCATTTTATCGGTCGGAGATCTTTTTCTAAGTGGACTTTCTTACTAAAGACAATCTCGTTGATAGTTTTGCTAGATGAGTGAAATTCAGAAGAATTATCTGGCTGAAGAAAGAAACCGGGTTTGATTCAACTACTTGCTACGTGCCGGCTTAGCACTTCTGGCATCCGACACCATAGCTCCAATATCAATCGTCTATTCCAAGATCTCCCGCAAGTGCGCAGAGCCTTTCGTGGATGGGGATGCAGGTGACCAGGAAGAGCAAAAAAAGTGGTGCGTCCGTCGACACAGAACAGCGACTCAAGGTCTCCAGCCCAGCACAGGCTAACAGGAAGGCAGTCAGAATGACGTCGCTAGTCTCGAATCGCCGTCAGCCGATTTGTGCCGAAGATATCGACAGCTACGATGTGCCAGGCGCGAAACTCGGCAATCTTGGCATGACAGAGTCCTGGGAGAGTGGTGGAGATGGATGGGGAGGGACAAGCAGATAGCCAGGGAGGAATGGAGGGAGAGAGGGAGCATAGGCTTTGGGCAGAACTTTCCTGTTCTGTCCTAGCCGGATTCTAATACGATGAGTCGTGTACGAGTGGGTTGAAGAGATATGTGGACAAGGATGGAGGCTAAGGGAGATGGTGCTTGGGGAAAGAACATTCTGACATACTGGATTACATAATCTAGAATAACATATGTGCTACTTCAGTTTCCAAAAGCTCCATCCTTGACCTCGTGCTTAGGTTCTTCCCATACAGAATAAGACTCCAAAGGTCATGTATTTCTAGAGGCTCTTCTGAGGCACGTCTGGATTTCCTTGAGTTACGTCATCTCGAATGATCACATCGTCGTTCCAGAAGCAAGGCTACCAGATGCTTGAGTATCTCATCGATACGTCCTGTTAGTGGAAGTTCCTGGGGAAGGCCTTGGCGGTCCTAGGGCCATTTAGGTCCGGTCAAGTCTGTGGCTTTCTCGCCAGACGGCAAGCTGGTCGCATCAGGCTCGGGTGACATGACGGTCAGGCTCTGGGACGCTGCCACACAAGCGGCACGAGGCACGCTCGAAGGCCATTCAGGTTAGGTCAGATCTGTGGCTTTCTCGCCGGACGGCAAGCTGGTCGTGTCAGGCTCAGACGATAGGACGGTTAGATTCTGGGACGTTGCTACAGGAGCGGCGCGAGGTACGCTCAAGGGCCACTCACGTTCGATCAGCTCTATGGCTTTCTCGCCAGACGGCAAGCTGGTCGCGTCAGGCTCGGATGATACGACGGTCAGGCTCTGGGACGCTGCCACGGGAGCGGCTCGAGGCACGCTCGAGGGCCATTCAAATTCGATTTACTCTGTGACTTACTCGCCAGACGGCAAGCTGGTCGTGTCAGGCTCGGACGATAGGACGGTCAGGCTCTGGGACGCTGCCACGGGGGCGTGTCTCGCCGAAGGCCCTTCAGTTGAGGTCAGCTGCGTGGCTTTCTCGCCGGATGGCAAGCTCGTCGCGTCAGTCTCGCACGACGGGACGGTCAGGCTCTGGGAAGCTGCTACGGGAGCGACGCGAGGTACGCCTGACGGCCATTCAGATTGGGTCAGCTCCATAGCCTTCTCGCCGGACGGCAAGCTGGTCGCGTCAGGCTCGCACGACGGGATGGTCAGGCTCTGGGACGCTGCTACGGGAGCAGCGCGAAGTACGCTCGAGGGCCATTCAAGTTGGGTCAACTCTGTGGCCTTCTCGCCGGACGGTAAGCTGGTCGCGTCAAGCTCACGCGACAGACCGGTCAGGCTCTGGGACGCTACTACAGGAGTGGCGCGGGGCATACTTAACCTTGATGTAGTGATTCAAAACCTGTCTTTCTCTGCTTCGGGTCAACACCTTAAGACAGATAGGGGAGTATTAGATATCAGTTCTTTTCGAATTGGCGCATCATCTTCTTCAAATCGTTTGCAGGCTCTATTCGTGTCAGACAATTGGGTAGCTGAAGAGAGGGAAAATATTCTTTGGCTTCCTCCTGACTACCGAGCGACTTGTGTAGCTGTTTGGAACGGAATTGTAGTCTTAGGACACTCATCTGGGAATATTTCATTTCTCGAATTCAAGCAAGGAACAAAGTCCTTATAGCTACAGAAACCCAAGGCATAGCATAACTAATGCGCAACTAGACTATAACTATCGACACATAATATTATGAAGGGGTCGAACGTGGGCATGCCATAGCGACAACAACAAGTCCCGGGAGGAAAGTTGACTTTGCCGTACCGCGTCTGTGATGCGGCAAAGTCTAGGCTGAGCTCACGCCGACCCTAGAAAACAAGGAAAGGAGGAGAGAAGAAAGAGGCTTGTTGCTTGCCCGAGCCGGGCTGTCTAGCTACCTATGTAAGCTATGTACCATGTGTGTCAACCTATCTATGCCAGGGTGGCATCCACCACTAGTGCCAGCATGCAACGCCAAGCCAAAGCTGTTTCGCTGTGATGTCATTGGACGCAAGCCCTTATCGCGGAGAAAGCTTGGCGATCAACTAGGCCTAGAATCTTGATTCGCCTCCCCTCTCAACTTTACATTTGTCCGCCATATACGCGATCCGCTATTGCTATTGTCTTTGTCGCGACAGCTACGCGTTAGATTCGGTTGTAGAAAGTTTCAGCGCTTCGATAATGTGATCCTGCAACGCAGAATCAAGCCATGCCAGGAGGCCGTCCCCACGGACACCGGGGCTTTTCCTGGGCTATCCGCGATGCTCAACCTCGAGACGAGCGAGGGCATCTGCTTGAGAGACACCACAGTGAAGAAGAGCACGCAGATGAAGATGGACTGTACCCACCACATGCCTGTTGGACGAAGGACAACCCTTCCCCACCAAACCCGCACAAGGACCTTCCAATCTACCAGACAATCCATCGGTAGGCATTTCCCATTCGCGTCCGAACCTAGGATCTTGGTGACAGCGGAAGACTGACGAGTTGAGACAACACTCAGCATACGAAGGGACATCATTGACAGCATTGGTAATTAATCCACAGTGTTCGTGATGGACCGCTTGTCACTAATTAGCAACTAGATGATCCATATTCAATAGAACAACTGAAAGCGCCACGCATGAACATCTCTTTGGTCAGGCCTCTTGTCGAAGCTTTCTACGAGATGCAGGATGTTTCAATTGGCATGTAACCTGCTTTTCTCATTGTGCTCACCGATGGTCCACGACCATCTTCGTCAGATCTGTTTTGCAATTTCTGGATTACGTTTCGGCTACCTTCAGGCTCTAATTTTTCCCTCACTGCAGTCTACTGTCTTATGGTCAACCGAGCACAATTCATCTACGAACAGTCTGTTGCAACACACCATCAAACAGTCAACATGAGCCGTGCTATCCTTTGCGAAATCCTTGCGGAGAAGATTCTTCGGCGCTTCAATGAGCACAACCCAGGCCCGAAGGGGTTGCTACTACTGGCAAACATCCTGGTCGCTGGGTTTGAGCCTTTCCAGAATGCGCCCGAAGAAGTCATCCATGAAAATATCCACGCCCTACATTGGGCAACGTCCAGTAAGAAGGACGGGCGGCCGGACAGGAAGTTGACGAGTCTGGAAGTTGCCATCATTTCAGAAAGCAAAAGCTTCCTGGCAAGCACCGCCTGTAAGAAGGTGGTTGACGCCATCTACCTGGGCAGACTGGTGTACACTCCTAATTCCTTCATTGACATCATACCCGATCACTGGAAGTACAAACCGATCTCGCTTTACGATCCACGGAGAGCACCTCTGTTGAATCAATACAGGTTGATCGTGCCAAGAACAAGGAACGCTATCGAAGTCGGGCAGTTTGTCGTCTTACTATTTCTCTACATCATGGTTATGTCCAACCGAGAGAGGCAGAAACGGAGCGATTATGGCACCTGGGAACTCTTGTTTGACATTTACGGTTGCGGTTGGGTAGGTCTATCATATCGCACGGTGTTCGCTCTGAAGCATACATATGAAAAGTCGAGGGTGTCAAAGGCAGCTAACCCTTTCCGCAGGTTCTCGACCAGGTTGCGTCCGTTCTCGAGCACGGCTGGAAAGTATATTCTCTAAATCTATGGTCCTTCCTCGACACGACCTTCATCATCATTTTCGCCGTATATTTGGTCATTCGAATGCACGCATTGTCACGACCAGACGAGCAGGAAACCATCCTGCTCTCACGAAGTGCCCTTGACATACTCAGTTGTGGGGCGCCAATTCTGATTCCCAGACTGGCATTCAATATCATGTCCGAGAACATGCTTTTTGTTTCTCTTCGAGCTATGATGTCCGACTTTCTCACATTGACTTTGCTAGCGGTTTGGTGCTTTGCTGGCTTTCTCCTAGGCCTGAAGTGGTTTCATAATGGTGCACATTCGGTAAGACACTCTCTGCTTTTGGGAAGGAGTACCAAGCTGACCATCCCCAAGCCGGTCACAATTTCGAAGTGGATGGTGTGGATATGGTTCGGTCTTGACGGCACCGGAATCCAAAGATCTCCAGACTTCCATTGGATCCTTGGACCAACATTGATGGTACTTTTTGCATTTCTTGGCAATACTCTCTTCCTAACGATTCTGGTCTCGATGCTTTCGAACACCTTCAGCGTCATTGCTGCGAATGCCACAGCAGAGATACAATTTCGTCGAGCGGTCCTGACCTTCGAGGGAGTCAAGTCTGATGCCATTTTTGCGTATATGCCGCCCTTCAACATCATCGCCCTTGTCATTATGCTTCCACTCAAGTTCGTGCTCGATGACAGGCAGTTCCACAAGGTGAACGTGGCCGCGACGCGAACCCTTAACGCCCCATTGCTCCTCCTCATATCGCTCTATGAGAGACGTACGCTGTGGCGGGACGACCGGCATCGTCATCGACCAGGTCCACCTGGGCAAGGACTTGAGTGGAAAAGACGTGGTGGTAAGGCCGCCTTATGGGCTCACGTATTGAAGTTCTGGAACTTCAGTAGATTCAGTGTGCACGGCGACATACAGGCTGTGTTCGAGACCGAGCCACCGCGAAGCGTACTAGACGACATTGCAGAAGAAGACGACTTGCATAGAACAGATGCGTCCGGCAGGACACCATATGCTGCGCTTGAGGATCAATTCCCCGGTATACACACTCCACGTCGCCAGAGTCCAGGAGGATCACCAAGGAGGCCGGAAGCCAAGACAAAGGGCAAACCGACAATGAAGAGGCCTACTGCTCGTAGGCCCAGCAGTGATTCAGAAGGGCCGCAAGCAACCTTTGGTTCACCGAGCGACGAAGCAGAACACTCTTCGGATCAAGGCCGCAAGGGGCCTAAAAGGCGAGCCGTGAGAATGGACAGTATTGCGGATTACAATGCTAATGGGACTGCGTTGCACGAAGCAAACGCGAGACTTCACAGATTGGAGGAAAGTATAGCAAGGGTTGAAGAGATGCTTGCAAGTGTTATTGAACAGCAAGGTCAGGCCGATCTGGATGCCGACGATGGCCGCGACAGCGATGTTGATGCAGCATTGAACAATGAGATTCAGACAGGGATCCACGAGTGAAGAAGACGTTCCATTTGCAAGAAATTTATTATGTTCTTGGATACAAATTTGAGACTGCAAGCTGAATAGCTTTAAGACTTTGTCACAACGGAATCGTGCGGGCTTCCTGCAACCAAACCATTGAGTGTGCAAGCCTAGCAGAGTGGCATGCAATAAATGATTCCATACATTCAGAGTAAATTCACACCATGATGGTTGAAAGCCAGCCTTATCGTTACTTAGAAGTGCCGCCACTTGTTGCCGTGCCGACCGCTTAGTCATCAATGTTTACATTGCCCTTCCGCCACCCTGAGCTTCAAACTCGGATCCAACCTCCAACGACACCCTTACAGCAAACACGCACCAACCTGCAACCCATCTCCACCCCACAGAATTCACCTGCGATTTTCGAAAACGGAAAGCCAATGGCGACAACTGTCGCGCCGCCGAATTTTTCCACCAGCATCTCCTCCTTCCGCGCATCGCAGAATGGCCCAAAGTCGCCCCCGTACTCGGATAACCCGCTCACGCAGCTTCCACGCGTCGACTTCAACTTTGAAGACCTGCGCCAGCGCATGAATGCGTTCACGGTCAAGTTCGACGCGTTCATTGAAAAGGGGCGCAAGAGGGTGCTCGAAGAGCGGAATGAATTTCGAGGACGGTTGGGGGAGTTGAATGGTATGTGTGTTCACATTTCTTTCATTTCACCTTTTCCATTTGCCGGGCGCATGTGAATCACCGCTTTTGCGAATGGTCTGAGGGAGAGCTTGCTAGCCTAGTCGTGCACCTTCCTTATCCTTGGACCCAAAGCACGAAATGACAGAACTGACACCCATCCGCGTCTACAGAAGACCGCCGCAGCACCGCAACGCGCATCACCACCCTCTCCTCCACCCTCACCTCACACGCGCAGCTCGTCTTGCGCGAATCCGCCGAGAAGGCCGAAATGCACGCCGCTATCTCTAGCCTCACGACCGCGCAGCAGGAAAAAGCAGCCGCGTGCGCCAGACTACGAACCGCGATCGCGACGACACAGAGACAGATTGATGCGAAGAGGGCGGCGCAGCAGAGCTATGCGGAGAAGATGGAAGCTCAGAGCAGGTTGAATGGGCCGGAATTGGTGTTTTGGGAGGAGTATCTTGGGTGCAGGATTGAGGGCAGTGGGAGGGAGGATGTGGTTAGGATTGTGTTTGTGTTTGAGCCCGGCTCCTCGAAGGTTAATGGTGATGGTGGGAACGGGGAAGGAAGGGGGGAGGAAGGGTCCTACTACGGAGGGGAGAGGGAAGGGGTGTTTGAGTTGAAGGTCCCGGAGAGGGGCGGGTATGAGGTTATATTCTCGAAGCCGAGGTTGGAGGAGAAGAGAATGGCGGCGTGCGTGGACAGGTTGAATGAGAGTCGAGATATTGGGGTGTTTTTGAAGGGGATGAGGGGGTTGTTTAGGGAAGGTTTGAAGTGAAAATCGGTGAAGTGGAAGAGAACTGAAATGTCTGGCCGCTTAGTGGTTTGCGAGTTTGGCAGCTTGAAGAACCGGTGCAGAGATGGACGAACGTATTACGCATGGCAGAGTTTCGAAATTGCTGATCCGCTATGAACGCAAGGTGGTTACGATAGAGCGGCTCTGGAGCATCATCCCAGCCGCTGTTGGTGGTCAGGTTGCTAGCAGGAGCTCAACTTGTATGCTTACTATGGGTCTGCATTTGGACGGGAACGGGGAACATAACACCAAGATACCCATCGGGACGATTTATTGGAGTTTGCAAATAAGGTGCCTCATATGCAGAATCCTTTTTTGGTCAACAGCGAGCGCGTGCACCACCCAAGGGCCCCATCTCAAGGCAGAGTTACGGTCAAGAAATGGTGAACTTCACATCCGGTCCTCGGCCTGCCTCGGGCATACTTTCCAAATCCATACATCCGTGAAGATATGCATCTCCTACTAGCTTCCATACCTCACTCCCTTGCTCATAGCGGAGAATGAATACAGGTCCCGCCCGGTAAAAGACACATATTGCGTCGCCAGCTTGCATATTGAACGCGCCACGGCCGATTCGACCGTTCTTGGTAGTGTAGAAGGGGCGCTCTTGCCACCATCCTAGCTGAGTAATATATTGCTGCGCCAGTTGCTGTCTTTCGTCGTCTGCCCGAATGTGAGTGGCTGCACTGGTGCTAGTGTCGCTTTGGGCAAGATACGCCTTGGAATCCTCATATGCATTTCGAACTCGTTCCGTTTGCGATGGCTGGATGAGCAAGCCATTAGCCCATGAGTTGACGACCAACGTGCGAGCGTATGCATCCTGTGCGTTGTTTGCATTGTCGAAAAGATGTAGAGTGAGTTCAAGGCAATGTTTGTCCTTCTCTAAGAATGCTGCCATATTGCCACCTCTGCCCCGGTCTTCTTGTCCAACTGCCGCAGAATATGGTCCACCGATGTGGAATACCTCATCGACCACGTCGATCTGGAAGCCAGGAATCTGGAGGCTGGATGAGTCTTTTATCAGGCGTATGCCACCGTCCTCCGCGGCTTTCTTTCCGAACCCTGCTTGCCACTTCTGATTGCCGAAATCAAGATACTCTGGTGTGAGAGAATTGAAGTTCGGACACCATGTTGGGAGTTGTTCGGGCCTCTCCCTAGACGATGCCATGCACAATAACCAAAAACCTTGATCATCGGCGGTGACTATTTGCTCAGCCAGCTCCACATAGGCCTTCCAATACTGCCGGTCATTTTCTGCATAGTTGACCTTGATTGCACTCCTCACATCCTCACCAATGATTCCTAAGAGTCCGTAGACCTTATCAACTGGTTTCGTTACCTCTTTAAGACGCACCATGTGTAGCAGGTAGTTCATCGACAGGTCATTGTTCTGCACCATCGTTTTGGTCCAAGAGAGATCTAGAAGAACGCCGAATCCGTCTGGACGAGTCATGCCTGTACTTCGAGGACCCCGACAGATGAGTGCAAGACCAGCGCTACTAATATTCCCGACCAGGTTGACGAAGTCGTCCCAATTTAGCCGCTGCGGTCCGCATAATAACTCAGCCTTGCGGGCCAAAGCAATCTCCTGAATAATCCAGGTTCTGTAGAACCAATCTCGGTCGCAAAGCCGGCCTATGGCTTTCCATATTGGATCCTCGGCGTGAGGAAGCCCAGGCGCAGTCACACTCAGTGCAATATTGGATCTTGGCAAGAGCTGCAGGGTTTGGTTGAGTTCAGAGATTTTCTTCGAGTCCATCACCAGATCACTCCCATCTTCAGGCGTACCCAGCCAGACGACAACATTTCGAGCCTGGCGATAGATCTCGTGCATATGAGCAACATGAACATTCTTTTCTCCGACATGATCTTGGTTGATGCAAATGGAATCAATCCATATCCTCACCGAAGAAGGTGCATTTTTGGGATTCAGATTGCTCAAGAGCTCATACAAATGTTGTGAGACAGGAAACAGTTGTCCGTCACATGTGAATGCGGTAACTTGTCTTCCTCCTCTGCTCCACCAGCACCAGGACAAGGCATTGAAGTACGGCAGGTTATCCCTGCGAAACTCTTCGAGAGAGCCATGGAAGTTCTTGCCGTCACTGACCAGCGTGAGAAGCCGGACGTAATCCGCGGATAAGTGCCTGTGATACACATATTTTGACGCCATACCTTTATCTCATCATGGCCGGGTGAGCTTTATTATATCCTGAATACTACTTTAATTGCTTCAATCGAAAGTGGGACCGAAATCAAGACACGTGATATATGCGCCGTTAGGGCGGTGAGCGGCTGCTTGGGCTTGAGCTACACAAACCAGGGCCAAAAGCCTTCCATTTTCGTGGCCTAGTCACAGGTTCTTGGATTCTCTAAGTAGATTAGGGAGAATTTGCAGATCCGTTAGCGGACTTTGGCTGATCTAAAGAATCCTTACGGCGTTGTTTCTGTATGGAGAGCTTTAGTTCTGGACGCAAGCGCCTTGATGAATGCATCCGCCCACTTCTCAAGCTCAGCCATGTACCCAACATGTCCACCATCCATATGACATCCTTTCCACAGCCCTTGCAATGGTGGCGATTGGAGCCACGCCGGGTTCATCTCCAGAATCAGTTCCTGCTGTTGGAACATACTCCTTCTCTTTCACGATGGTGTCCAGATCAACTACCGATCCAGGACATTGTCTCAACTCGAACTCAAACCAGAATAATGAATTTGCTCGAATTTCATCGCCCCGCGCCGGTCCATGCAACGCCGCATCGTTGGACCGTCTTGGCCTTCTGAAAGCCCGGCAATGAATGCATCCATTATAGCAATCGGTCCGTGGCCTCGGTAGGTTTCGGATACATGCTGAATAATTCCCAGTTCTTGAACGCGGAGCTCCTGAGGTAGGATGTCGAAGCAAGGTGGCTCGTGAGCAACTAGCGTTCGCGACTTGCTGGAGTGCCTTACAAGTAAAGCTTGAGCTACCATGCATATCTCGTCGTAAGCGGCAGCTAGGGGTGCTAGGCCTTGTCCGACCGAGCCATCGCTCCAGACGAGGTGCCGACCACGATTGCAGGCTGTTGCGGGGAAAGATACGAAATGAGACACTGAGCATCATTTGCATCGGTTGCCAGGGGCTTCGAGAAGTCTTGAGATCCTTTCAACAAGCTTCTTGAGTAACCGCGCCGACCTCAGCACACAATGGTGAAGTGAGATCCGAGTTTTGAGCCACGTTGTGAAAGGCGCTGCCACGGCCGTCAGTACCAGGGATCAGAAGGAGCAGTGGACCACTTAGCCGAAGGTTTCGTAGTAGAGTGTCGCTCCATTGACCTCTGAAGTAGGCATGGTAGTGGTACGCAGTGATCTAGAGATATCTTCCGCTGGCTAACAGTTTCGAGGAGGTAGGAACAGGCAATGATATGAATGGCCAGGCTTGAAGCGGACACTCTGGTCAAGTTCGCGGGTCGGAATCGGGAACCCACAGTCGGCGCGACAGCTGCATCGCTCATCATCACAATACTAGATTTCGTTCAAAGCAGGTGTTTGTAGTTCAGAGGGGTAGACTTTTCACAGCCAATCCAAAATTGCCTGCTTGGCTCCAGAATCAGGATTCGTTAAGCGAGACGTCATTGGTAAGGTCGTTGGGAGCCATGCTAACGGAAGTTTTCTAGTCCAAATGCAGTTCCGATGGTGATTCAACTTCGTCGCATACTCTGCCGAGCGATAAGATGGACCAACCCATACAAATGGGAAGAACTGCAGTATTGAGAGGCGAATGTTTCTAAACTTTCACCCACCACTGCCATCTCCATCCCAGGCAAGCCCACCGGCTCAAAACAAACAACAACAACGCCATTCCCAACGCTGCACAGAAGAATCCGACCAGAGCATCCGCACCGACTACCTCAATAAGCTGTCCACTAATCGGGACGCAAATCAATGTGGCCAGACCAGCAATAAAGTATGAAGTGCCATAATGCCTTCCAAACTCTTCTGCCTCGCATAGCTGTCCAATGCACAAGGGCGTCAAGCTCATCCACGAGCCGGTCCCGAATCCAAATAGCGCACAAAACGCGTACAGAGCGGCGAGATTGCTCGCAGCTAAAGGCAGCCACAAGACTAGCATGCAGAGCAAGGTCACGGCAAGCATGATGGAGAGGACATTGAAGGTGCCCATCGAGTCAGAGATCAGACCGGGCAGCATCCGACCGAAGCTGGAGAGGCCATTCAAGACGGAGATGAGGTAGAAGCCTGTTGATGGAGGATAGTCTGGGTTGACCCGGGCATAGGTAGGCAGGATCCCGACCGAGCCAAAAAGCACAATTTCAAAGCTAAAGATCGATAACGTGAGGAATGTGAAGCGCATGTCGCCAAAGATGGAAAGTGAGATGATAGATTGTGTCTTGGTATCTCTTTTCGACTTCAAGCGTCCTCTGATGAATGCGTTACCTATGACGAGACATCCTGTTATTGCGAATGCCAAAATCCGAATTGCCCATTTCCAGCTGTATCTACTGAATGTGGAGCGTAGTAGTAGCGGGATGATGACGCCACCAACCGACGTTCCCATCATGGCAACCCCGGTCGCAAGCCCTCGCCGTCTCTTGAACCAATGACCGATACACGAGAGTGCTGCGGTCTGGATCAAAGCTGCCGAGAAGCCACCCATTACGCCGAGACAAAGCATGAATTGCCAGTACTTGCTGCACTCTGCAAGAAGCAACAGCATCATAGTGTAGGCACCGCTTCCAGCGAGAACAAGGAGGCGCGGTCCATAGCGATCGAAGACAGGCCCAACCCAGATGCCGAGAGCCAAGCCTAGATAGACGAAGACAGATGGAATCCAACCAATATCGCGCGTAGAATATGTCACAAGCTGGTGGGTTTCCCAGTATGCCTGAAGCGTACCTATGGAGACCATGAAGCCGAATGACGAAAGGAGCAGGAAGAAGGCACCACAGACACAGAGCCAGGCTTGCCGGCCTCCTTCTGGAAAGGCTGCATCCGCGTCGAATGTCAGCTCTGATGAGGCGGGAAGGTCGGTTTCGAGGCCCTGCTCTAGCAAGTCCGGCATGGCGGTCGGCAAAGGGGCGATATGAGATGCATTTTGGGGGTGATTCTCATTCACGATAGACTTGTGGGTTGCTCTCAACTCCAGAGATGGACGCGTGGAGGTCGACGTGTCCATCAATCCAAAGCAGCTCGCGCAGGTCAGAACGAGTATCACCGGAAGAAAAGACGCTATAAAGGGAATATTGAGAGAAGCTTTTGGTTGTAGAAAGCGCATAAATCAAACATTCAAGGACTGATGGCCTCTAGGTTTGGAACTCACGACGGTGGAGAATTTGAAACAACTGGTGTGGAGTTAGTGCCCGAAAGCCTCACCACAGTACGCCCTGTGACAACCCTATCTGTCAACGGCTCCGTATGAAATTTGCGATCCTACTAGGGAGGCTCGATAGAGGAAGTCCGTCTGGTTGAGGGTTCCTTCCATCGAAGAAGCACGTTCCTTGAAGCCGTAAGTGCCCAGGCGAGTAAAATGCTAGCCATAAACAGACAAGCGCACTTGCAACCCAGCGAGGAATGAGGCTTATAGCTTTGTGCTATGTGCAAGGTCTAATTACTCACACATGATATATCTCCGGCTGCTGGATTCTTCACGACCCATGTCTCGAAATACAGATACCGCTCCTTAGGAATTGCGATACCCCATAGGCGGCGTTGAAGACTCGCCAGCAACCTCCAATTCCTCATCTGCATGGGCCGGGCCATTCCCTCGTACAGGCTTCTCATCTCGAGCCAGGCAGTCGTGATTTTCTCCTCAGTGAAGCTATCACTCTGATACCTTGCTGAGAGCGACAATTCTCTCCACTCGAGCTCTAACATATCAATTGATGCTAATGCATGCTCGAAGAATCACTTGGTCCCGATCGCAACGGGAGGCATCATTTAGAGAACTGAGGGGATCATAGAAACTTCCTCACCCTCGCACCTGACGAGTAAATTCTCCAGCCAATTTCCGCTCCTTACTAGACGGCATGTGAGAATGGGCTGTAAGGTAGCACTGTTTCTATTTCCCTCATCCGTTCTTACAGCTGGGTGCGGAGGTCATCGGTAAGAAACTCCAGCTCCTTGGGAGTGCCCGGTTTGAAGAGCTTAAGGATGAAATGCATGGCAGTGTATAAGGGAAACAGATGGAACCCTTCCCCTTTTTCAGGACAAAGGTCGACGGCCGGAAAGTACCCACTATGGGTCGGAAGTTCCTTTGGTATGGAGCTGCAGCTTCGTTGTGATTGAGCAGAGGTTCGTCTGACGACAAGTTTGAGAAGCCCGAACAAATCTCGGCATCTGAGATATATCCTTTGACAATGATTTTGCCGGGAACAAAGTCAAAGGTGACTAGCTATCCCTGGGTCGTACATGCCTTTTCCACTGTAACATCGTCGAAAATACCCACAATCATGTAAACCTTCTAGCGATTCTCCGGCTTCACGGGAGGCTGCACGGTACTATCAGCGGCATCTTGGCGTTCTTGAATAGATCAAAGAGATAATATGGCGAAGAGTTGTGGTGTCGATGAGTTTGAAGCTGAATTCTCGATCGGCCAAAAATCGTGTCTCCCAGTTAGCTAGCTTGGCTACCGCGTGAGTGGGTATAGCAGGTATTGCATGCTCCTCTTCGATATGGGCCATGTAGGGACCAGTGTATGACGCAGTAGTGTATTGAGGATAAAATCTTCGGTGATCATTCTCAATGGCGAGTCACATCTTTTCCTTGACAACTTTGATCGCTAGCGGCATATCCTTGACAAGTGGTGTGTGTTTCAGGTGGTTCAAAAACGACATACGCTCCTTGAACAATCGAGATCGCCGTAGATAAGCTATCTCGGAGCACAATTTGGATAGGCAGTCAATTTGACGACGCGTCCACCGCAACAGTCGAGGTAGTGTACCCAGTCGAGGTCAGTTGCGTGCTGGCCACGGTCCCACTGAGACACACTGTCACTAACAACAGCCTTAGAAAGGCTAAAAATGTGTAGTCAAGGATGACTTGCTCGAAGGTTTGGTTGGCGCTTCTTTGAATCATATTGTGGACCACCATTGCGGAGGCTGTCGTTGGTGAAATGCGAGTTGAGCTTGGAGCCGTGCGGTCCGAGTAACATGGACTCCACTGTCTCACCGCTGTGCGAATGTCTGATTGGGCTTCGTTGTAGAGGCTAGGTAATTTGGTATGCTGAAAGGTCCAGAATGACCGGCGAGCAGGGCGAGCAGGGCGATCAGAGTACAAGTACCCCACGGCAATCAAAGAGCAGTGATGGAAATCCCCGAGTCATTCGAGGATGCGGTCACGGTTTATAGTCATGACTCTGTTTGGGAAGCTTGGTTGTTAACGCAATCAAACTTGCGTAATGGTGATGAACATACTCATTTGGTTGTGATCCAGCACCTAAGTCCTCCCTTGTAGAGACCACCATGCTACAGGTTATCCCTCAGTTCACGTTCTGGTGACTATCTCTTCCTGGATGTTTTGACACCTTCCTGGAGCTTCAATCTCGGCCGTCACACATGCTTAGTTCCCCCAATCACCTCACCACGCACTTCCGCCCAGTTGATGCTGTTGTCGAGGTCTTCGTCAACCAAGCCGCAGATAGTGATGTTGTCGCCTCTGACAAGGTAGAGACCATGACTGACTTCAGAGCTTGGCTCGGGGTCATCTTGGGGTCGAATAATTCGTTCAATGGTTTCATTTAGGACGATGTTGGTGAGTTGGTCGCAGGAAAGGAGAGTGCCAACTAAGGTGCGGCCATCGGCAGTAATGACAAGAATCTTTTCTAGACAGCCCACCGTTAGAACCAAAAAGGAGGGCGCTAAATGGCCAGCGAGAGGAGCGTACGTACTATTGACAAAGGTTTGTAGCGACATCGCGCCAATTGACACTTGAGATGCAGATCCTCAACTTGACCTGCAGCGTCGCAGCCTGCCTAGTGAAAGAATGGACAAAGTCGATGATGGGGAAAGAACGAGTCTTTGGAGGGTTCTGTCTGTGAACATTGGTCACAAGATATTCCCTAACTCGGCACAAAAAAGATAATTCCAAAAAATTATGGTCCTTGGTGACGGTCGAGCCATGCGGCAAATGACGATCTTCAGCCGCAACGCCTACCCCACACTTTTCGCGTAGAGCTTGAGATCAAGTCAACTCGCCTCATGTCTTAGGACAATCTTTCTCAAGCTGTCTTTATCAGGTAGGTTCATGAACCTGGTCGTACTTGATACGAATTACGACTTGTCCCAAACCCAAATGTTTGTATTACGATTGTTTTGCTTTCTGGACCCCTTTCCGCACAAATCGCCTCAGCCTGATTCCTAGATGACATACGAGATCCTCAGTAATGCTCACGAATAACGAAAATCATGGAAGCTAGAGATAAGGCGACACTTCTATCAATTGCTAGTCCCTGGCCAATCGCTCTTACCCTCGCTACCTATCTTCCTGCTGGCGACTTGATCAACCTCGCCCGTACCAGCATCCCACTCCGTGCTGCTCTGCACGGCCTCCAACCTCCTTCTCCTGCAGACCTTCAATTCACGTCCTACTCACGATCTAGACCTGCTTTGCGCATCGGAGACCACCAGACTTCGTACTGGAAGCGGCTAAAGCAAACTGCACCCTTTCTTTGCGCCTCTCCAACACATACAAAGGGCTCAAGGCCACGACCTTGTCGATATTGCTCGACGCCAATTTGTGAAGCTTGCATCGTCAGAGACTCCTTCGCCAAACATAACGAGAACACTTTTAAGAATCGCTGTCGGTTCTTATGTAAGGGATGCTGGAATTCTGGCAATCCTCATCGAAGATGCAGGTTCAAAGGCGACCCGGACTCATCACAAGACGGCGCCTCACGATACAATTTCGCCCCGGGAGATGGCGGATTCTGCGCGTGCACCAATAAAGATGATGGTTGGTTATGCATAGGCTGCAAAGACATGCAGAATGCGGAAGCAAACACGAGTGGCTCGCGGCTATGCTTCGGCGAGGCATGCTCTGTAACACTGGAAGAGGACAAAGACCGCCGGCGCATTTGCCTTTGGTGTGACCGGCCGATGCTCCGTGGTAGAGCAAGTTTCGAGTCTCGGCTCGCGTTCGACCAAAAGATGCAGGATGCTCGAGCAAAGCGCAGCCTAAGCTTTGAAGATCGGACACGAAAGCAACAAAATTTGTACAGGATGTCAAGGCGCGAGCTGAGGGGAAATGAAGCGGTAAAGCAAGATCCTCTGGCCGATGCTCCGCAATTTGTTCGACATCTCGATACCATGAACTACCAGCGTTTCATGCGCTGGGAGCATGCACCATCGGGAGAGCAGGTGTACCAATCAAAGCTTGGTAGATGGGTGTATGACCGGAATTTCTTGATTGAGATCGGCAAGCGTTGCAAGCGCCTGCCAAAGCGCAGCGAATTTAGAAATCTTACTACAGGAGATGGAAAAGATCCAGGGAGGACAAACCTCGAAGCAGGGTATTGGAAATGCGAAAATGGTGGAAAGAAGCGCAAGCAGCGAAGAAAACCGGAACCTGTCTCCAACCCCACTAGTGCACAATCAGCAGAACATGTTGGGTTCGACCTGCCCGAATCAGAGGCCACAGATATGAACGACGACTACGCAGTCGCATTGGCTTTGCAATATGAGCTCGACCGCGAGATGGCCGAAAGCTTGAACGCAGAATTCGTTGCTGATGCGGCGGAAGTCGACACTATTCAGTTCGAGCATGAGCCAGCGGCCTCAGATTCAGATGAAGGGTCCTCCAGGCGCTTTCCCACAGCTCACGATTTCACCGTAGAGGCAGACCGGGATATCCAGGACCGAGAGCATACGCTGCACCATGAGCTTATCGATGATACGGTGTTTCAAAGCCAAACGCAGTCAAACGGTTCCACACTCACCTACAGTTCTGAGAATACGAGACTTCCGAGCGGTCTTGATGATTCGATCGTTCCGGAATCGTCTCCGGACGTCAACATTGCCAGTGATGGCCTGACAAGCCTCCCATTGTCGCGAACGCAGGCTGAAGCAGAAGTTGAGGAGGCAAATACCGAGGGTCCTAATGTGCAGTTAACACCAGGGTCATTCCCGGATGACAGATCCCCCTGTATACTGGATGAAGCACTTCTCTCGCCGAAGCTGTAAATCCCCTTCCAGCATGCAGACTAAAGGGAATACAGAAAATTGGAAAATCAATACCACAGGTCGACGGTATTATTCAAACGTGCCATGGTCCAACGCTTTCAAATCTACCATTATGGAATGCAGCCCAAATTTGACAGCATAGAGGCCACAATCGTATCTCCCAGAATTAAGTTGCCGAACAAACAAACCAGAGTCTCTGTGCTCATTTGCGCAGGTCATTACTTCACCGTCTCTTCCATGCCGCTCTCGCGCACCGATCCAACCGATGTCACTATTGTGAAGGGCTACGGCATGTGCAAGGGCGCATGCTGCAAGAGCCGCCTGGCGTCCCCTCTAAGGGGTCGGGTTGATGTCGTTTCCTAGCAGTGTAATGGCAATTATTAGAAAGAGAATCGCAGTAACCCCAGCCTGAAACATGGTAAATCATCGTTTGCTCGAGAAAGCAGAGTCTTGTCTACCTGTCGAGGACCGCAATATAGTACTAGCTGGTGTAAAAGCTGAATGGAATTCGCACCAGGAGAAAGCTTCGCATTGCGGAAGTAGTAGCTGTGTAAAGTGGAGTACTCTGCGGCTTAGACAGCGTTCACAGTAATGAAACCAAAGCAAGTCCATTGTCGATCGGGTTTGTGTAAGTGAAGAGCACAGCCTTCCGTAGTCGTTACTGCCACTATGTCGAGCCTTTCTCTACCTGTATCTCTTGAGCGTAGGCATAGTACTTTCCAAGATGCTTCTGCGAACCTGCGTGATGTCTATTTCGATTGTTTCGGGGGCCAAAGACCTGATCCCGCTTGGTGTGTCTCTAGGCGTCAAAAAAGGAGTAAAATCTGCCTCTCGTGATTTCCAAAGGGATTTGTTACAATAGGGCTTGGGCCAGGCGACGCCACCCCGAGGTCACTTGGTGTTCTACCACCTCCCCGCCCTCCCTTAGCAGATGAGCCTGGTGAGAAAGGGTGAGGCAAAGCGAGCGATACTAGTGAGCGACGGGTGAGTGCAGGTCACATCTCGCGTACACGCGAGCAGTCTCAAACGAGCTCCCTTCTCCCATGCTCACAAGATGAAGCCGATAGCCTGTCTTTCCCTACCTATCCTGCGTGTCCTACCTGTCCTATGCTATCTGTCTACCGAGGTGTGTGCGGTGGGCCACTGGACAGCTGCGCCAACACCGCAAAAACTCGTATTTGACAACTCAGATCTCGACCACCGTTTGGGCCGTGAGTCAGCTAGAGGACGCCCATCCCATCGACATTGTGTGTATCTATAGTAACTATCAACTCGCTACTCAGGTAGAGATAGGTTCATCCATCTCGAACCAGGTTCTAATCGCAGGTCGGACCTGCGATTAGCTAACACCAGAAAAGTCTGATAGTGAGATACAGGGTAGCTACTCGGGATTGAGCATTTGCAGTTGAATGAATGGCTGTCACGGGCGTGACTGCTATTCTTAGGCACCGTTTGCACTGTAATTAGACTGCAATCACACCTCAATTACGCCGCTTGGGCTTCCGGGCCCTGCTACTCTTGCGAGTGTTATTAGCTGCGCCAGCGCCTGTGCCAGCGTCAGCGCCTGTACCTGCCTCCTGGGCCTCCTAAGAACCCCCCCGAAGTTTCTTGTTGCGGCGGCGCCACGGAGGTAGTAGTCTCAGGCTTATTTGGGCGCTCATCCCGAGGGACAGCGCTCGGAAAGACGATCTTCTGAGTCACGTGCCGGATGCGGTGAAGCCATGTGTCAGTGTGACGGGTGGGCGCCCGATGAAGCCTCTGGCAGGAAGGAAGAACAATAGGAATTAGTAGCGAGCTATGTGGTAGTTGACGAACTGTACACCGTTAGCGAGCTATGTGGCAGCCGGCAAGCTGTGTGGCAGCCAGCAAGCTGTGTGGTAGCTGGCAAGCTGTGGCAGTTGGCGATCTGTACGCTATTAGCGAGCTGTGTGGCAGCTGGCAAGTTCAAGTTGTATGCCGTTGGGAACTTGAAGCTCCGTGGCCGTTGGCGAGCTATATACCTTTAACGAGCTGTGTGACGGTTGGTAAGCTGTGCGGCAGTTCGTATATCGCTGGCGAGCTGGTGGTCGCTGGAGAGCTGGGTGGTCACTGGCTAGCTGTGTGGCAGGTGGCAAGCTGTTTGGCAGTGTGATGTTTGGTGGGCTTGGTGTCCGACCTGGTGTTGGCGCAGATGTCCCAGTGACCTACCGCAGGCAAGCTCTGTGGCAGCTGGCAAGTTCTGTGGCGGCTGGCAGGTTCTGTGGCGGCTGGCAAGCTCTGTGGCAGTTGGTGATCTGCACACCATTAGCGAGCTGTGTGACAGCTGGGAAGCTACTACTAATGTATCGTTGGCAAGCTCTGTGGCAGCTGGTAAGCTGGCGATCTGTAAACCATTAGCGAGCTGTGTGACAGTGGGCGAGCTGTTTGGCAATGGGCAAGCTAGTATGTTGCAGTGGGTAAGCTGTGTGGCAGTGGGCAAGCTGTGCGGCAGTTAGTAGGCAAGCTGTGGGCGCGGCCTGGCACCCAACCTGGTGTTGGCGCAGCTGTCCCAGTGGCCCACCGCAGGTCAAAAGTACTATCCGCGCCGCTAATGATGTAATTTTCGTCATGCAATTTCACGGGAATCGTTTCCCAGGGCAGCTACCTCTAAATTTGGGTGTATCTAGGCCCTCCATCCCCTTTGCAGCGGGTGAAGGTACGCCTAACAGGAAAATTTCTGGAACCTTCAATGCGAAAATTACAGTAGTAAGTCGTACTAGATTATTGTAACACAGTTCGTGGAGAACCCAAAGTTCATAGGTACATAGTATACACAGGGCGGCCTGCAGATGACGGGCCTAGTACCTTACTGGAATTGAAAAAAGCCCTTAGGCCGACGTTGCGCTTTACCCTTTTCTTCGCTTTGACAACAAAACAGCCACTACCAAGCGCCCACGAGCGAGTACTACTTAGTACTACTTTTATCTGCAGTGGATGTCAGTGAGACAAACTAAAGGCAGAGATCAAGAGGTCGAGAAAGAGAAGGTTTCTTTCTTACCTCCATGGAAGGATCTCTGGCCTGGCTACCACTGGCACCTTGATCAGAGTAGTGTGTCCTTCATGTTGGAAATTGGGCCGGCCATGCTGGCCCCAGTCGACCCAGCCGGAGCTCGTAGCAGTAATTGGGCCCTTGGCGCTACTTGTAGTACTAGTACTTGGGGTATGGCCGCTGCCTGTACTGCTCGTAGTAGTGGGACTAATTGGGGTCTTGCCGCTGCTTGTACTGCTCGTGGTGGTGGGACTGACTGGGGTCTTGCCGCTGCTTGTACTGCTCGTGGTAGTGGGACTAATTGGGGTCTTGCCGCTGCTTGTACTGCTCGTGGTGGTGGGACTGATTGGGGTCTTGCCGCTGCTTGTACTGCTCGTGGTGGTGGGACTAATTGGGGTCTTGCCACTGCTTGTACTGCTCAGAGTAGTTGGGCTCTTGCCGCTACTTGTGCTACTCGTGGTAGCCCAGCCGAAGCTTGTAGTACTAGTAGTTGGGATCTTGCCGCTGCTTGTACTGCTTGTAGTAGTGGGACTAATTGGGGTCTTGCCGCTGCTTGTACTGCTCGTAGTGGTGGGACTGATTGGGGTCTTGCCGCTGCTAGTACTGCTCGTGGTAGTG
>Ga0335072_10000250_pt1 | contig 115681 bp, 100 predicted proteins | sample Lox_Sample_21_FD_206725 | JGI IMG/M metagenome (GOLD analysis project Ga0335072, IMG submission 206725) | Soil microbial communities from Loxahatchee National Wildlife Refuge, Florida, United States - Lox_Sample_2.1 | ecosystem: Environmental > Terrestrial > Soil > Wetlands | place: USA...
CAAAGCCTATGCAGCTTGCACGCCTCTGGCGTGAACACATGGCAGCCGGTTGTCCCCGGGAGCTGAGCGGCGTCGAGATCGCAGGCACGGATGCGCGCGAGCTCGATGCGGAGATCAGCGCGTGCGTGAGTGCATTGCTCAGCCGCACTTTGAAAGTGGACGGCCGAATCCGCAAGCGTCTGACCGATGTGAGCGCCGATCTGGAGCGTCGGCAGTCGAGCTCCGAGCCACCGGTCGCCGCCTACTACGCACGGCTCAACGAGCTGGTGAGCGCAGTTCTCACCGAATCGAAGGCCGGTCGCGCGTAGCGTGAAGCATCCTGGCAGGATGCGACGCGCGCACGCAGCTACAGCAGCGGCACGAGAAGCAGCGCGACGATGTTGATGATCTTGATGAGCGGGTTGATCGCAGGACCGGCCGTGTCCTTGTAGGGATCACCGACCGTATCGCCGGTCACCGCGGCCTTGTGTGCCTCGGAGCCCTTGCCCCCGAAGTGGCCTTCCTCGATGTACTTCTTGGCGTTGTCCCACGCGCCCCCGCCGGTGCACATCGAGATTGCGACGAACAGCCCGGTCACGATCGTTCCGATCAGCAGCCCGCCGAGTGCGCGAATTCCCGCGCCCGGACCCATGACTGCATTCATCACCACGACCAGGATCACCGGCACCAGGATCGGCAACAACGAAGGCAGGATCATCTGCTTGATCGCGGCACGAGTGAGCAACGAGACGGCTCGCGAGTAGTCGGGCTTCGCCGTGCCTTCCATCAAGCCGGGAATGGTGCGGAACTGGCGGCGCACCTCCTCCACGACGGATCCGGCGGCCCGGCCGACGGCCTCCATGGCCATCGCCCCGAAGAGGTAGGGCACGAGACCTCCGATGAACAACCCGATGATCACGGCGGGATCCGACAGCGAGAACGTCGTGAGCTTGCCCGCCGCCTCGAGGTTGTGGGTGTAGTCGGCGAACAGCACCAGCGCGGCAAGGCCCGCGGAGCCGATCGCATAGCCCTTGGTCACCGCCTTGGTGGTGTTCCCGACGGCATCGAGCGGATCGGTGATGTCGCGGACCTGCTTCGGCAGCCCCGCCATCTCGGCGATGCCGCCCGCGTTGTCGGTGATCGGACCGTAAGCATCGAGCGCAACGATCATCCCGGTCATCGACAGCATCGCGGTGGCGGCGACGGCGATGCCGTAGAGGCCCGCGAGCTGATACGTGCCCCAGATCGCCACGCAGACCGCCAGCACGGGCAATGCGGTGGATTTCATCGAGACGCCGAGTCCGGCGATGATGTTGGTGGCGTGGCCCGTTTGCGATGCGCTTGCGATCCTGCGCACCGGGCCGTATTCCGTCGCCGTGTAGTACTCGGTGATGATGATCAGGGCTGCCGTCAGCCCGAGGCCAATCAGGGCGCTTCCAAAGAGCGGCCCCACATGCTCGGGCATGAGCTTCTGCGTGATGAAATAGAACGCGATGGCGGCGAGCACTCCGGAGACCACGACGCCCTTGTAGAGCGCGGTCATGATCTTTCCGGTGGAGCCCGTCTTCACGAAGAACGTGCCAATGACGGATGCCACGATCGAGGCAGCCCCGAGCGCAAGCGGATAGACGGCGGCGGAGGAGCCTGCATCGGTCATCGTGAGGCCGCCGAGCAGCATGGTGGCGACGATCGTGACGGCATAGGTCTCGAAGAGGTCGGCCGCCATGCCGGCGCAGTCTCCGACGTTGTCCCCGACGTTATCCGCAATGACTGCCGGGTTGCGCGGGTCGTCCTCGGGAATGCCGGCCTCGACCTTGCCCACGAGGTCGGCTCCCACATCGGCGCCCTTGGTGAAGATGCCGCCGCCCAGGCGCGCGAAGATCGAGATGAGCGAGCCACCGAAGGCCAGTCCGACCAGTGCGTGCAGCGCGCCGTTCTGTCCGAGGCGCGGCAGCAGCACCGCGTAGTACCCGGCGACACCCAGGAGCGCCAGTCCCACGACGAGCATTCCGGTGATCGATCCGCCGCGGAAGGCGACCGAGAGCGCCGCGTTCAGGCCCTTCGTGGCGGCCTCTGCGGTGCGCACGTTCGCGCGCACCGAGATGTTCATCCCGATGTAACCGGTTGCCCCCGACAGGATCGCCCCGATCGCAAAGCCGACGGCAGTCCACCAGTTCAGTGCGAAGCCGAGCACCAGGAACAGCACGATCCCGACGACCACGATCGCGGAGTACTGCTGGTTCAAATACGCCTTGGCGCCGGTCTGCACCGCGGCTGCGATCTCCTGCATCCGCGCGTTGCCGGCCGGCAAGCGCAGGATCGCCGCCATCGAGAGCACACCGTACAGCACCGCGAACACGCCCGCCGCAATCGCGAGCCACAGCCAGGTACCGGCATCCATCAGGAATCCCTCTCTTAGGTTCAGGACTTGTAGTTCTCGAGGCGGCGCCGGTCGCGATCCGACGAGCCGCGGCCGGCGATTGCCGGCATCGCGTCCGGGGTGGTCCGGCGCCTCAAAATGGCCGCGGACTATACCATACGGCGACTCGGCCTCACGTTTTGAAGGTCGTGGCCAGCTTCTTCCTGACCCGCACACCCTTCACGGCGACATAAGCCGGAAGGCCGTCCCGGTACGGCGGATAGTCCTCGCCGGCGATCAGAGGCTCGAGATATCGCCGGCACGCCTCGGTGATGCCGAAGCCATCCGGCGCGATGAACTCGCGCGGCAGCTTCTTCTCGCGGTTGGCGACCTCCCCGAGCGGCACGTGCCCGATCGTCCAGCGGTAGGGGCGGGATGACTTGCGCACGATCGTCGGCATCACCGCATTCACACCGCGCACGGCAAGCTCCACCGCTGCCTTGCCCACCGCGTAGGCCTGCTGCACATCGACCTTGGAGGCGATATGCCGCGCGGCGCGCTGCAGATAGTCGGCAACGCCCCAGTGGTATTTGTAGCCATGCGCCTCGCGGACCATGTGGGCAACGACGGGGGCGACGCCGCCCAGCTGGGTGTGGCCGAAGGCATCCTGGGTTCCGGCGTCGGCGAGGAATCGGCCATCCGCGTACGCGGCGCCCTCGGACACGACGATCACGCAGTAGCCGAAATCGGCGACGCAGCTTCTCACCTTCTCGAGGAAGCGCGGCCGATCGAAGGCAATCTCCGGGAACAGAATGATGTGCGGAGGTGTCCCGGGCTTGCGGCCGGCGAGCCCGCCCGCCGCTGCGATCCAGCCCGCATGCCGCCCCATCACCTCGAGAACGAACACCTTGGTGGAGGTGCGAGCCATCGAGGCCACATCGAGCCCTGCTTCGCGTGTGGACACGGCGATGTACTTCGCGACCGAGCCGAACCCGGGGCAGCAATCGGTGTGCGGCAGGTCGTTGTCCACGGTCTTGGGTACCCCGACGCACGTGATCGGGTAGCCCAGCTGCTCGCCCAGCTGCGAGACCTTCAGCGCGGTATCCATCGAGTCGTTGCCGCCGTTGTAGAAGAAATAGCCGATATCGTGGGCGCGGAACACCTCGATCAACCGCTCGTATTCCGCCCGGTTCTGGTCGAGTCCCTTGAGCTTGAAACGGGCCGAGCCGAAGGCCCCGGCCGGTGTGTATCTGAGGCCGCGAATGGTCGCCCGGCTCTCGCGGCTCACGTCGATCAGGTCCTCGGTCAGTGCGCCGACGATGCCGTCGCGACCGGCGTAGACCTTCCCGATCCGGCGCGACCTGGCAGCGGCCTCGATGACGCCGCAGGCCGAGGCATTGATGACGGCCGAAACCCCGCCCGACTGGGCATAGAAGGCGTTACGCTTGCGAGACTTGGACCGAGCGCGTGTGATCTTGGGCATGGCGCGGCAGCACGAGGGGGACGCTTCAAGAATACCACCCCGCGTCGTTCGTTGACCTCGTCGCGGGTGGTCGGTAACGTGACGGGCCGCTTGGGGGCGCAGGCAGCCCGAGGCACACGTTGGGCGCCCGGCTTGCTTTGCCAATCAATAGGGGGACCGCGCGTTACATGCAAATCATCCTGCTCGGTGCACCGGGCGCGGGTAAGGGTACTCAGGCCCAGCGCCTGGCCGAGCGCTGCCACATTCCACAGGTCTCGACGGGCGACCTGCTGCGGGCAGCGGTCGCGAGCCAGACCGATCTTGGGCGCGCCGCGCAGGCCGCGATGCAAGCCGGGCAGCTGGTCTCGGACGACATCGTGCTTGGTATGATTCGCGAGCGTCTTGCCGAGCCGGACGCCCGGAGCGGCTTCATCCTCGATGGCTTCCCGCGCAACCTCGCTCAGGCGCGTGCGCTCGATGAGCTGCTCGGACGAGTGCAAAAGCCGCTCGATGCGGTGCTGGTGCTCGACGTGGAGCGGGCCGAGCTGGTTCGGCGCATCGCTGGACGCCGCACCTGCAAGCAATGCGGGCGCATCTTCAATGTGTTCACCTCCCCCCCGGCCCCCAACGAGAAGTGCTCGCAGTCCGGCGGACCACACGAGCTCTATCAGCGTCCCGACGACAACGAGGCCACGGTCACCGAGCGCCTGAAGGTGTACGAGGAGAAGACCCAACCGCTCGTGGACTTCTACGCCGCGCGCGGCATCCTGCGTCGGATTGCGGCGCAGGGCGATGTCGATGCGGTGACGGTCCGGCTCGAGGCGGCACTCGCCCGCTGAAGGAGCGAGCGGCTTCTCAGCTGCGACCGACCAGATGCGCGACCACGCGCACCAGCTCCTCGGGCTCGACCGGCTTGGCCAGATGTATCTGAAAGCCGGCATCGTGGGCGCGCACCGCATCCTCGGGCCTGGCGAAGGCCGTGAGCGCGGCCGCAGGCAGTCGATCGGGGCTGACCGTCTCGCGGATGGAGCGGATGAGCTCGTAGCCGTCGCGCCCCGGCATCGCCAGGTCCGAGATCAGTACATCCGCCTGAAAGCTATCGAGCACGCTCAGCGCGGAGTCGACCGAGCTCGCCGTGAGCACCATCGCGTGATAGCTGCCCAGAACACGACGCGTGAGCTCGAGCGTGTCGGCCTCATCGTCGACGATCAGGACGCGAATACCCTCGAGATCGAGCGCGCGGGCCTCGCGCACGCGCGCGGCGCCGTTCCCGGCATGCTCGCGTGGCGCCACGCGTGGCAGCACCACGTGGAAGGTCGCGCCCTGTCCCTCGCCGGCACTGGCGGCCCACACCCGTCCGCCATGCAGCTCCACGATCTGCTTGGCGATGGTCAGGCCCAGGCCGAGACCCGGATACTCGCGGCGGCTCGTGGAGTCGCTGTACATGAAGGGGTCGAAGAGACGCGGGAGGCGCTCGGGTGCCAGGCCGATGCCGGTGTCGGAGATGCGCACCTCCCAGTTCCCATTCTCCTGCCCGAGTGTCGCCGTGACCGTGCCACTGCGCGGCGTGAACTTGATGGCATTGCTCAACATGTTCCAGACCACCTGCTGAAGCCGATGGGGATCGCCGAACACGAGACATTCCCCGGAGGTGGGCAGCACCTTCAGCAGCGCGACGCCCTTGGCCTCGGCGGTGCTCTGCAGTGTCTCGAGCGCAGCCTCGACGATCTCGGCGATGTCGGTCTCCTCCGCGTCGAGCCGGATCTTTCCGCTGACCATGCCCGAGAGATCGAGCAGATCGTCCACCAGCTGAGCGAGGGCCCGCACATTGCGCGCGATCGTCTGGCCGCCGCGCTGCACTTCCTCGTGGGCCAGCCGTCCGGACTCGAGCAGTCGCGACCACCCGAGGATGGCGTTGAGAGGAGCGCGCAGCTCGTGCCCGAGCGTCGACAGGAACTCGTCCTTCTGCCGGCTGGCGCGCTCGGCATCGGCCCGCAGGGCCCGCTCTCGCGCCAGACGCTGCTCGAGTTCCCGTTGAGCTTCGTTCAGGCTCGTCATGAATACCTCACCCTCGCATCGTTGGATGCCTCAAAGTGCGGCGAGCAAGCGCTCGCCGATCACCGTGCGCCGCCAGCCTCGCAGCGGCGCCACGTCCTGGCGGCCCTCGGCCAGACGCTCCAGGTCGCGCCGCGTGGCGAGCACCTCCGGGCTGATCGCAAGCTCGGCTGCCACCGCCCGGTGCACGGCGCTCAAATGCTTGAGCAACGCCGCCTTCGCAGGATCGGGGCGATGGCGAAGATTGACGGGCGGGAGCTCATCCGGCAAGCCCGCAGAGCGAATTCGTTCGAGAATCTGCTCGCCGCAATGCTTGAGGACTGCGGGTGGCATGCCGCTGATGGCCGTCAGCTCTCGCAACGAGCGGGGCGCGGCGAGGACGATCTCGCGCAAGGTGGCGTCATCGAGAATCCATCCTCGCGGGCGATTGCGCTCCATGGCGCGACGCTCGCGCCATGCGGCAAGCTCGCGTGCCAGCCGAGTCCGCTCCCCATCGAGGCCTCCCAACCCGCGCACTCGCAACCACGCCTCGCCGGGCTCCACGGCATAGCTGCCGGGCATGCCGAGCGAGGCGGACTCCTCGGCGAGCCACTCGCTGCGGCCCAGCCGCGCAAGCTCGGCAGCGAGGTGCTCCTCGAGAGGCAGCAGGTATCGTACATCATCGAGGGCATAGGAGAGCTGCTCGGAGGAGAGCGGCCGCGCCGACCAGTCCGTGCGTGTGTGCGCCTTGCCGAGCACGACACCGAGCACGCGCCGGACGAGCTCCCCGTACCCGATCTGCGCGGGCATGCCCGCGAGCGCGGCGGCGATCTGGGTGTCGAACACGGGCTGCACGAGCCCGACGGCGGGCATCAGCACCTCGATATCCTGCCGCGACGCGTGCATCACCTTGAGCACGCCCGCGGCGCCCAGGGCGGGCGCGAGCGGCGCGAGCTCGAGGGCGAGCGGGTCGATGCACACCGCAGCCGATGCGCTCGCGATTTGCAACAGACAAAGCTGTGCACGGTACGTGCGCTCGCGCAGAAACTCGGTATCGAGCGCGAGCGCACGCGTACCCTCGAGGGCCGCGGCGAGCTGGGACAGATCGTCCCGATTCGTGATGATTCTCTGCAAAGGTCTGGTTCCTGCTCTGTAATAATCCTAGCGATCAGCTGGCGGACTCGAAAGCCATGACGGATCTCGCGCGCCTGTATGCCGACATCGCCCTGCTCCGACGGGGTCCACAGGATGTCCCCGCCTCGTCGCTGCTGCTCGCCATCACGATCATCGCCTACTGCCTCGTCAACCTGCTCGTCAACTGGGCGCTGCCTTCCCCGAGCGATCCGTGGTTCCCCGTCCTGCCCGTCGATGTCCTGTTCACGCTCGCCTGGTACACGACGCTGCTCCGCCTGTTCAACAAGCGCGAGCGCGTGCTGCAGACCACCACGGCCGTTTTTGGCTTTCGCGCGGTGCTCGCGCCCGTGTCGATCGCGGCCGAATGGCTGGTGCGCCGCTTTGGCGGGGTGGAGTCATGGCAGCTGCCGCTCGCCGTGGGCTACACCGCGGTGGTCGTGTGGCTGATCGCGGCAAACAGCCGGGTCCTGAAGTCCGCCCTCGAGTGGTCCACGCTCCAGTGCGTCGCGCTCGTGATCCTCGAGCTTTTTGCAAGCGGTCTGCTCGCACTGGCGATCGTTCCCCTGGCTCGCTCCTGAAGGCGCACGTATGCACGTTCACATTCTCGGCGTCTGCGGCACCTTCATGGGCGGTGTCGCGGCGCTGGCCAAGTCCGCGGGTCATCGAGTCACCGGCTCGGACCGCAACGTCTACCCGCCGATGAGCGATCAGCTGCGCGCGCTCGGGATCGAGGTCGTCGAGGGGTTCGGTCCGGAGCAGCTCGATCCGCCTCCCGACATCGTCGTGGTGGGCAACGTCATGACGCGGGGCATGCCGGTCATAGAGGCGTTGCTCGATCGCGGTCTGGCGTACGCATCGGGCCCGGAATGGCTGGCCAGGGAGGTCCTGCATGGACGCTGGGTGCTTGCCGTGGCAGGCACGCACGGCAAGACGACGACCGCCTCGCTCCTCGCCTGGATTCTCGAGCACGCGGGGTTGCAGCCGGGGTTCTTGATCGGGGGAGTGCCGCAGAACTTCGGCGGCAGCGCGCGCCTCGGGGGCGCGAAGCCGTTCGTCATCGAGGCGGACGAGTACGACACGGCCTTCTTCGACAAGCGGGCAAAGTTCGTGCACTACCATCCCAGGACGGCCGTGCTCAACAACCTCGAGTTCGATCACGCCGATATCTACCCGGACGTGATGGCGATCCAGCGGCAGTTCCACCACCTCGTGCGGACCGTTCCCGGCTCGGGGCGCATCGTGTGGAATGCGGCGGACGAGCGGTTGCGCGCGACGCTGGCGATGGGCTGCTGGACCCCGCTCGAGGGGTTCGCGCGCGAAGGCGGCGCAGATGCGCGCTGGAGTGCACGGTCCGTGAGCGGCGCGGAGGACCTCTCGCGCTTTGTCGTGCTCGAGAACGGCGAGCCACGCGGGACGGTCGAATGGCCGCTGATCGGCGCGCATAACGTCGAGAACGCGCTGGCGGCGATTGCCGCGGCTCGGCACGCGGGGGTTGCCCCGGGTGAGTCCATCGAGGCCTTGCGAGCCTTTCGCGGAGTTGCGCGCCGCATGCAGCTGCGCGCCGAGGTGCGCGGCATCCGGGTCTACGACGACTTCGCACATCACCCTACGGCGATCGCCACGACGCTCGATGGATTGCGGCGGCGCGTCGGCTCGAGCCGCATCGTCGCCGTCCTGGAGCCACGCTCAAACACCATGCGGATGGGTGTGCACCGCGAGCAGCTCGCCCCCTCGCTCGCGGGCGCCGACGAGGTCTGGCTATACGCTCCTGCCGACCTGGGCTGGGACGCCGGCGAGGTGACCCGCGCGCTCGGCTCACGCGGGCGCTCGGTCGCAGAGCTCGGCGCGCTGGCGGTGAATCTTGCGGCCTCCTTGCATCCCGGGGACAACGTCGTGATCATGAGCAACGGCGGGTTTGGCGGCTTGCACGGCCGGCTGATCTCCGCTCTGGAGCAGCGTTTCGCGGCCCAGCCAGCCAGGGGCTCAAGCTCGTAACAGCGCATGGGCGACACGGATCAACCGACACCCCAAGCGGGGCAAACCGCGGAGATCGATCTGTTCCCGCTCAATACCGTCCTGTACCCCGGCGGTCCGTTGCCGCTGCGCATCTTCGAGCCGCGCTACATGGCCATGGTGCGCAACTGCATGCGCGACGAGTCGAGCTTCGGCGTCGTGTTGATCGTTGCCGGTGCAGAGGCCGGCGAGCCGGTGGAGTCCACGGCGCCCGTCGGCACCAGCGCGCGAATCGCCGATTTCTACCCGCTTCCCGACGGACTCCTCGGAATCTACTGTCTCGGCGGCCGGAAGTTCAGGTTGCTGCGCCGCTGGCGCCAGGATGATGGCCTCAACAAGGCGGAGGTGCTGTGGCTGCCGGATGAGCCTCAGCTCGAGCTGCCGGTCGAGTACCAGCACCTCGGGCGCCTGATGCGCAAGGTGCTCCCGGAGCTTGGGGAGCTGTACGAGTCCGTCGAGAAGCACCTGGACGATGCCGCCTGGGTCGGCTATCGCCTGGCCGAGATTCTTCCCGTCAGTCTCTCCGACAAGCAGGAATGGCTCGAGCTCGATGATCCGATCGAGCGGCTTGCGGTTCTCAGTCCGATGATCAGGCGGGATCTGAGCTGATCAGGCTGGATCCGCAGCGGCGGCGCGTCGCGAGTAAAAGAGAAAGAGGGGGAGCAGCAGCGCCAGCGTCCATCCGAGCACCAGCCACCCAACCACCCCGTCGAACTGGCTGAGGAGGAAGGACAGCGGATTGGCGCGGTTTGCAACCGAGGTCTCGCGCACGAAGGTGATGACCCAGACCCACGAGGCGTGCAGCCCCATGCAGGCGCCGATATGTCCCGTCAGCGCGCGGACCATCGCGAGCGCCACCCCCACGGCGAACAGGCTGAGGTAGGCGTCGCCGATCGCAAGTGGGTGCGCGAGCTGATGCAGGGCGCCGGCGAGCATCGTCAGCCCGCTGTGCCATGAGGCCTGGCTCGCCGGAATGTCGGTGTGGGCGACGAAGTGCGTGGCCGCATAGATCAGAGCGGTCACGAGGACTGCCACTCGCGGCCCGGACTCCCGGGCGATGCCCGTGAACATCGCGCCTCGCAGCAGAGTCTCCTCGATCAACGCAACTGCAACCCCGCGCAGCAGCCCGATGCCCGCCAGGCGCAACACCGCAGTGGCATCGATGCTGACGCCGCTCTTCCACAGCCGCAGGTGCAACGCGACCATCACCGCCACGATGAGCGCCATCAGCGGGGCGCCGATCGCAAAGCCCGTGGCGAGCTCGCGCAGGAATATCGGCCAGCGCACGCCGTAGCCCAGGCTCTTCCGGTCCGCGAGATGCAGGTGGCGGGCGACCAGTACGAACCCGATCACGATGGCGGCGAGGCCGATGCGATCCCCGACGCGGTGGAACGGAAAGCCGAAGTGGGGCGCGAGCCAGTGCCACACCGGATAGGTGAGCGCGGCCATCGCCGCGAGCGCCAGCAGGATCAGTCCGACGAACCAGGCAAGGGCACGCATCAGGGCCTCAAAACTGCGCTATTGCAACAGATTTGCAGCTGTTCCGCCGGGCGCGCGCGCTCGAGAATGCGCCCCGGCGGTGGTCGAGGAGTCGCTGACAGATGGATCCACTCGAGGCGCGACAGATTCTTCAGGCTCTCGTGCAGGGTTTCGATCCCACGAGCGGCGCGGAGCTTCCGGCAGGCACCCCGCTGCAGCATGCCGAAGTAATACGCGCTCTGCTCGCGGCGGTCACCGCGCTCGAGGCCCAGGCGGAGCGGTCGCGCCGCAGAGCCCAGCTTCCCGAGAACGTCGGTCGCCCCTCGGGACACGCCTCCTCGAGCATCAGGTGAGTCCGCCGGCGAGCAGCGTCCGCCAGCGCTCTGCCACCTTGCTCAGCAGGAAGCGAGGGTCCGGCCGATTCTGCGGTCTCTCTCCCGCGCGCCATGCACGCAGTCGCTCGAGGTACGGGTCGAACACGCCCAGCCGCGCCGCCCAGGGCGCAATGAACGGCCGCAGCCGGTTGGGGAAGAGCTCGGCGGTGCGCTCGTAGCGCCGCACGGCGGGGGTCACCGGCAGCGTCTGATGCGGATCGGCGAGCACTTCCGCGGCTGCTCCGCAGTCGTGAGTGAGCACCGGCGTCCCGACGGCCTTGGCCTCCGCAAGCACCAGCCCGAAGGTCTCGGCGAGCACGAAGTTGGGATAGAAGACGCACAGGGCGGTGCGCACCTCCTCGAGGATGCGGGCATGAGGCAGCGCTCCGAGCCACTCCACCCCGTCGATCTTGCCCTCCACGCTCTCCATGCCCGCCCGGCGCAGGCTCTTGTAGCCGGGACTGCCTACCCGTAGGTACAGATCCGGCAGCGCACGGCGCACGGCCCGAAAGGCATCGAGCGTCAGGGCGAGTCCCTTGTTCGGCGAGGAAAAGAAGACGAGCTTCGCGGCATCGAAAGCCACACCGTTGGGCACCAGCGCATCGTCGACGGGGTTGTAGATGGTCACTGCACGCACGCGGTCGGCGACGCCTGCGAGCCTGAGCACCGCTTCGGCCTGCCTGCGCTGGAAGTCCGAAACGCACACCAGGGTCACGCCGTGCCGTGCGAGGGTTTGCGCCGAGGCGGCCAGCCGCCGCCCGCGCTTGGACCCGGGCCGCACGAGATCGTGCATCCATAGATAGACCCGCGCATTCGGGAAGCTCTGGCAGATCCGGCTTACCGTGCGCGGGTCCCGCAGGATCACCAGTCGATCGATGCCGCTTGCGCCGCCCGGCGGCCGGTAGCGCCCCTCGGGCACCGTGCGGTTATGCTGCATGACGAGCGCATCGAGCGCATCGGCGATGCGCGTGACGGATGCCTCGGTGCCGCCGAGCGCCGCCTCCTCGAGCGTTCGGGTGCTGTAGGGCGACTGGCAGTTCGGATCGAAGAACAGTACGGAGCTCATTCTCGTTCAGCGCGAAGTATAGTGCCGGCTCGGCCTTTGGAGTGAGGACTCGAGCGCTCGTGGAGCCTGACACCCGCCCGTCTCTTTCGGCCTGCATCATCACGTACAACGAGGCCGACCGCATCGAGGCGTGCATCCGCTCGGTCGCCTTCTGCGACGAGGTGGTCGTGGTCGACTCGCACTCGACGGACCGCACCCGCGAGCTCGCCGCGGCACTCGGCGCCCGCGTCATCGAGCGCGACTGGCCGGGCTACCGCTCGCAGAAGCAGTTCGCCGTGGCGAGCGCGCGCAGCGACTGGGTGCTGTGCCTGGATGCCGACGAGCGCGTGAGCGATGAGCTGCGTCGCGAGGTCGAGCGATTGCGCGCGGGCGGCTTCCGCGGGCATGCCGGCTGGTCGGTGCCGCGCATCACCGACTATTTCGGGAAGTTCCTGCGACATGGCAATGCTTATCCCGACCGGCTGGTACGCCTGTTCGATCGGCGGCACGGCGGCTGGGTCGGCCGCGAGATTCACGAGAATACCCGAGTACGGGGCAGGGTCGGACGACTGCGAGGTCATCTGCTTCATTATTCCTATCGCAGCCTCACCGATCACGAGCAGCGGATGCTGCGCTACGCGCAGCTCATGGCCGAATCGATGCTCGCCGCGGGCCGGCGCGGCAGCCTCGCCCCGGTGATCCTCAACTCCTGGTGGCGATTCTTTCGCGGCTACGTTCTGCGGCTCGGGTTCCTCGATGGCTGGCGCGGACTCACATTCGCCATCATCGAGACGCACTACGTGCGTCAGAAGTATCTGAAGCTGTACCTGCTGAGTAAAGGACTCAGGAGCTGACAGCCGCCATGGTCAGTTCAGGACGGGAGTCACCTCGAGACCGGCCCGCCGCGCGAGGTCGAGGAGGCCGCCGCGCCCTACCAGGTGCAGGGCGCCGACGATCACGAGGTAGTCGTGGCTGTCGTGCAGGTATCCCTGGATCTGCGGGAGCCACCTCGCGTTGCGATCCGTGATGAGGGCCCGATAGAGCTCTGGGAAGCTGTCGTACTCGCTCGCGAGGAGCTTTGCGAGCTGCTCCGTCTTGCCCCCTCGCCAGGCATCGAGCAGCTGGTCCGTCTCGGTCTGCGCGTCGTGCAGATCCTCCACCGTGAGCTGCAGGAATCGGCTTTGCTCGGCGGGGGAGAGCCCCGCGAGCTCGCCGAGCTCGGCATCGAGCGTCTCAAGTCCGAGAATCTCCTTGCCATCGTGCTGCGCCCGGCGCTCGATCTGTTGCTCGACGCCCCACTCAGGGTCGTATCCGAGCTTCACGTACTCGAGGTCGGCCAGCATGAGCGCCACGGCCCAGGGCTGGAATTGTTGCAGGATCTGCATCGGCAGTCCGAGTCCCTCGGCCTGATCTGCCACGCGCCGGTAGAGCGGATCCCCGATGACCTGCTGCAGCGTCGCATCGCTCAGCGTGCCGTGCGTGAGCATCCAGCTTTGCATCTGCGCGGCATCGAGGTGACTCAGATCCACCTCCATGACGATGGTTCTCGCAGTCGCGTAGGCCGGCTCGAACTGCGTGGGTAAAGCCGAGCGCTCCGCCTTGAGCAGATGCACCGACTCGGCGAGATACACCGTGTTGTGCGCGCCGCGCAATGCCCAGACCGGGCTCTGGGCGCGCGCGGTCAGGCCGCAGAGCAGGCCGAGGGCCGCAAGCCCGAGGCGGATGGCTCCACCCATACGACCTCCGTCTGCAGAGAGCCATCGGGCCGCAGCTCGAGAGTGCGGTAGGCCGGGGGCCGCGTGTCGATCTCGAAATCCTCCGCGCGCGGCAGGAATTGAGTGCAAGTGGAGGGCGTGGCGAGCAGTCGCACGTGCCGGCGCAGCCCGTCGAAGCTCTGGTGCACGTGGCCCCAGAGCACGGCGCGCACGTTGCGGTGCGCGTCGAGCACGCGAAAGAACTCATCGCTGTTGGCGAGCCCCACGCGATCGAGCCAGCGGCTCGACATGGCGACCGGGTGATGGTGCAAGCAGACCAGGGCGTGACGCTGCGGCGCGCTGCCGAGCGCCGCGTTGAGCTCCGCGAGCGCCTGACCGCTCAGGCGGCCGCTGGCGCAGCCCGGAATGGTGCTGTCGAGCATGATCACTCGCCAGGCGCCGAGATCCGCCGTGCCGCCGACTTTGAACGGTGCAGTGAGCTCGCGGCGCATCGCCTCCGGCACATCGTGATTGCCGGGCAGGCAGTAGACCGGAGTGCCGAGGTGACCGAGAGCGCGGCGACACATCGCATAGCCGCCCGGATCCTCCTGCACCACATCGCCCGTGAGCAGAATCGCATCGACGGGCCAGTCGCGCGCTTGCGCGCGCTCGACGGTGTCGATCAGGGAGCGGTACGTCGCAACTCCACGAAGCATGCCCTGCTCTTCGCCGTAGAGGTGGGGATCGGTGAACTGGATCAGCCGCACTCCGCTCATGATGAATGCACTACCCGGTGGTGTTCCTGGGACCGCTGCGCTCACGCTTCGTTCAACGCGAGCTCCATACGTGTTGTCCACGATGTCGTGGGCATCGTACCAGAGCCCCCGGTGCGCCCGAGTGAACTGCATCATGAGCCCCGGAGCCCCTGGCGGGGCAAACTTGATGCAGTCCTCGATCGGCGGGGCACATAATGTGAGATCGATCGGAATCGGATTTCATCACTATGTCCACTCGCTCCATGTCTCTCTCGGCAGACATCTACCGCTACCTGCTCGAGCACTCCGTCCGTGAGCACCCGGTGCTCGAGCGTCTGCGAGCCGCCACGGCCGACATGCCCGGGGCGGAGATGCAAATCAGTCCGGAGCAGGGCCAGTTCCTGGCCCTGCTGCTGAAGCTGACCGGCGCTCGGCGCTGCATCGAGCTCGGGACCTACACCGGGTACTCGAGCCTCGTCATGGCCCTCGCACTGCCGCCCGAGGGACGCCTGATCACCTGTGACGTGAGCGCGGAATCCACGCGGGTCGCACGCCAGTACTGGCGCGAGGCGGGTGTCGAATCACGCATCGAGCTGAAGTTGCAGCCGGGCTTGCAGACGCTCGAGGAGCTCGGACGCACTGCCGGGGCGGAGCGCTTCGACTTCGCGTTCGTCGATGCGGACAAGCCCAACTACATCGCCTACTACGAGAAGCTCCTGATGCTCGTGCGTCCGGGCGGTCTCATTGCGGTGGACAACACGCTCTATGTCGCCGGCACCTATATCGTGCATCACGACAGCCCCATCACGCGCGCCCTGCGCGCTTTCAACGATCACGTTCACCACGACGAGCGGGTGGATCTGTCCATGGTCCCGATCGGAGAGGGGCTGACGCTGTTGCGGATCAGATGATTGCCCGCCCGGGATCATCTGGGGGAAAATGCGCGCCCTGCACCCCGCGACCCGGGTGCAACAATTCCATCGGATAATCGCCAGAAGAGCCAACCGCCATGACAGTCAAAGTGGGGATCAACGGGTACGGCCGCATCGGCCGCAACATCCTGCGGGCGCTGTATGAGTCCAAGCGCACGCAAGAGGTGCAGATCGTCGCGATCAACGACCTCGGGGATGCGAGCATCAATGCGCATCTGACCCAGCACGACAGCGTGCATGGTCGCTTCCCCGGCGAGGTGAAGGTCGACGGGGATTCGGTCGTCGTCAACGGGGATCGCATTCGCGTGCTGGCCGAGCGCGACCCGGCCCAGCTGCCCTGGGGCAAGCTCGGCGTGGAGTTCGTGCTCGAGTGCACGGGACTGTTCACCTCCAAGGCGAAGGCGGGCGCGCACCTTGCCGGCGGAGCGAACAAGGTCGTGATCTCCGCACCCGGTGAGAAGGACGTCGATGCGACCGTCGTGTACGGCGTGAACCACGGCGTGCTCAAGGCAGGCCATACCGTCATCTCGAATGCATCGTGCACGACCAACTGCCTCGCGCCGGTTGCGAAGGTGCTGCACGAGAAGATCGGGATCGTGGCGGGCGTGATGACGACCGTGCATTCGTACACCAACGATCAAGTGCTCACCGACGTGTACCACAAGGATCTGCGCCGGGCGCGCTCGGCGACGCAGTCGCAGATCCCGACCAAGACCGGCGCGGCTGCCGCGGTGGGTCTGGTCCTGCCGGAGCTCAACGGCAAGCTCGACGGCTTTGCCATCCGCGTTCCGACCATCAACGTGTCGCTGGTGGATCTATCCTTCACCGCACGTCGCGAGACCTCCGTGGAGGAGGTCAACCGCGCGATGAAGGAGGCCGCCGCCGGCGCGCTGAGCCGCATCGTCGCCTACAACGAGGCGCCGCTCGTGTCGATCGACTTCAACCACGACCCGCACTCGGCCACCTTCGATGCGACGCTCACGAAGGTCATCGGCGGCTCGCTGGTGAAGGTGTGCGCCTGGTACGACAACGAGTGGGGTTTCTCCAACCGGATGATCGACACGACGCTCGCGTGGTCGAAGGCTGCCGGTTGAGCGAACCGACACGCTAAGCCGCCCGGGAGTGGGCCAGTGCGAATTCTGCGCATGACGGATCTGGAGTTGCGTGGCCAGCGCGTGCTGATCCGCGAGGACCTGAACGTGCCGGTTCACGGCGGTGCGGTCACGAGCGATGCGCGCATCCGCGCGGCGTTGCCAACGGTGCGCCGCGCGATGGACGCCGGCGCCAAGGTCTTCGTGCTCTCGCACCTCGGCCGTCCGGAGGAGGGCGTGTACGACGAGGCGCTGTCGCTCGCCCCGGTCGCCGCGCGCATGTCCGAGCTGCTCGGCGAGCCCGTGCCGCTGCGCAAGGACTGGCTGTCCGGGGTCGACTGCCCCGAGGGGCATGCCGTCCTCTGCGAGAACGTGCGCTTCAACAAGGGCGAGAAGAAGGATGACGAGGATCTCGCCCGGCGCATGGCGGGGCTCTGCGACATCTACGTGATGGATGCCTTTGCCACGGCCCACCGGGCCGAGGCGAGCACTCATGGCGTTGCGAGGTTCGCGCGGCAGGCGTGCGCCGGCCCGTTGCTCGTCGGCGAGCTCGAGGCCCTCGAGCGCGCGCTTCAAAATCCCGCCCGACCGATGATCGCAATCGTGGGCGGCTCGAAGGTCTCGACCAAGATCACCGTGCTCGAAGCGCTGCTCGCGAAGGTGGACCAGCTGATCGTGGGGGGTGGCATCGCCAACACGTTTCTGGCTGCCAACGGCATCGGCGTCGGCAAGTCCCTGCACGAGGCCGAGATGCTCGACATCGCACGCCGGCTGATGGCGCAGGCGCGCGCGCGCGGTGCCGAGATCCCGTTGCCGACCGACGTGGTGGTGGCCAAGGAGCTCGCCGCCACGGCGCACGCGGACATCCGCCCGGTCGCGGAGGTGGCGCCCGATGAGATGATCCTCGATATCGGTCCCGACACCGCGGAGCGCCTCGGCGCCTCGCTCCAGTCCGCGGGCACGATCATCTGGAACGGTCCGCTCGGGGTCTTCGAGTACGATCAGTTCGGTGAGGGAACGCGCTGCATCGCTGCCGCCATTGCGCGCAGCAAGGCGTTCTCGCTGGCGGGCGGGGGTGATACTCTCGCGGCCATCGAGAAGTACGGCGTCGAGGAGGGCATCTCCTACATCTCGACCGGCGGCGGCGCCTTTCTCGAATTCGTCGAGGGCAAGAGGCTGCCGGCCGTCGCCGTGCTCGAATCGCGAGCTGCCGAGAACGGCCGCTAGGATAGCGTCGAAGTCAATGGACACCTCCAGACGGACCAAGATCGTTGCCACGGCCGGGCCGGCGACCGACGATCCCGCCGTGCTCACGCAGATGATCGAGGCGGGCGTCAACGTGGTGCGTTTGAACGCCTCGCACGGCACGCGCGACGACCTCGTCAGGCGCCTGCGCCAGGTACGCGATGCCAGCGAGCGCGCCAACGTCTCGGTGGGCGTGCTGCTCGATCTTGGGGGGCCGAAGATTCGCATCGAGGGTTTCCGCGGCGGACACGTGCAGCTTGCCGAGGGGCAGCCGTTCACGCTCGACACGGCGATGGACCCCAAGGCGGGAACTGCGCAGGCGGTCGGGGTCGCCTACGAGGGTCTCCCCAAGGACGTAGGGGTGGGTGACACGCTGCTGCTTTCGGACGGGCAGATCGTGCTCGATGTGCGCGACGTGCGCGGCACGCGCATCGACTGCACCGTGCGTGTGGGGGGCGAGCTCTCCGACCGCAAGGGCGTCAATCGCCAGGGTGGGGGCATCTCGGCGCCGGCGCTTTCGGAGAAGGATCGCGACGACATCCGCCTGGCGGCAGAGGAGAAGGCCGACTACGTGGCGGTGTCCTTCGCCCGGGATGCCGCCGATATCGAGCAAGCGCGCGCGCTCGTGCGCGAGGCGGGCGGCGAGGCACACATCGTCGCCAAGATCGAGCGGCACGAGGCGATCGCCAACCTGTCCGGCATCATCGGCGCGGCTGACGTGATCATGGTCGCGCGGGGCGATCTCGCCGTCGAGATGGGCTATGCGGAGCTCACCGGACTGCAAAAGACGATCATCCATCAGTCACGCACCCGCAATCGCGTGGTGATCACCGCCACACAGATGATGGAGTCGATGATCCAAAGCCCGGTGCCCACGCGCGCCGAGGTGAGCGACGTGGCGAATGCCGTGATCGACGGCACCGATGCGGTGATGCTGTCGGCCGAGACCGCCACGGGGCGCTATCCGGTGAAGGCCGTGCAGGCGATGGCCCAGGTGATCGGAGGGGCGGAGAAGTATCAGCTCGCGCATAGCCGGATACGCCACCGGATGGAAGGCTCCTTCCATGGAACCGAGGAGGCCATCGCGATGGCGGTCATGTACACCGCCACCCACATGAAAGTGCGGGCGATCGTCGCGCTGACAGAGTCCGGCGCGACGCCGCTGTGGATGTCGCGCATACGCTCCGACATCCCGATCTACGCCTTCACCCGTCACGAGGCAACTCGCAACCGCGTGACGCTGTATCGCGGCGTCTATCCGGTCATCTACGATGTCACCGGCACCCACACGACCGAGAGTCTGTACAACTCCATCTTCGCCCGCCTGCTCGAGCTCGCACTCGTCAAGCGCGGCGATCTCGTGATCCTCACCAAAGGTGAGCTGTCCGGCGTCCAGGGCGGCACCAACTCGATGCAAATCCTGCAGGTTGCTTGAAGCGCATCGTCCGGCTGGGGGCTCTGGGCCTCGCAGGCGTCCTGCTCGCGGCGCTTGCCACCGCGTACGGTATCTTGCGCGCCTCGCTCCCGCAGCTCGACGGGACCGTGCGGGTGTCGGACATCGGTGCGCCGGTTGTCATCGAGCGCGATGCGCTCGGGGTGGCCACGGTGAGCGGCTCGAGCCGCGCCGACCTCGCCTTCGGTACCGGCTTCGCTCATGGCATCGACCGGTTCTTTCAGATGGATCTCGCGCGGCGCTTCGCCGCGGGCGAGCTCAGCGAGCTCGTGGGAGGCGGCGCGCTCGCGCAGGACCTGCAGACCCGGCTGTTCCGGTTTCGCGCGCTCGCGCGAGTCGAGCTCGAGCGCTCGACTCCCGCGCAGCGGGTGCTTCTGACTGCGTACGCGCGCGGAGTCAATGCCGGGCTCGCAAGCTTGCGCTCCCGTCCGTGGGAGTACTGGCTGCTCGGCGCCACCCCGGCGCCGTGGCGGCCGGAAGACTCATTCCTCGTGGTGTACGCCATGTGGTGGAATCTGCAGCACGGCGACCTCAGCCGCGCTCGGCTGCGGCGCACGGTGGATGCCAATCTGCGCGGTCCGCAATGCGGAGCCTGGAAATGCGCGCTGCAATTTCTCTATCCGGAGCGCACGCGTTGGGACGCGCCGAACGTTCCGGACGAGTCCCAGCTGCGCGCCGAGGAGATGCGCGATGCGGCTGCGCAGGCGGTGCCCGGTCCTGAAGCGCTCGACGCGCGCGCGACCGTGCGCAGCCACGCAAGCTCCCCACCCACGGGGGCGGATCAGGGGTCCTCACTGGCCCTGGGAAGCAACAGCTGGGCCGTCGCCGGCCGCTTCACCGCGACCGGCGCTGCGCTCGTGGCCAGCGACATGCACCTCGACCTGCAGGTGCCGCCGACCTGGTACCGCGTGCGGTTGCGCTTGCTTCGAGCACACGAGCCCCTCGATCTCAACGGGCTGAGCTTGCCCGGGGCTCCCGTGCTCGTCGCGGGCTCGAACGGCGACATCGCCTGGGCATTCACCAACTCCGACGGGGACTGGCTCGAGGCGCGGCCGGTCGAATGCCTCTCGGTCGAGGGCTCGACCTTGCGGGCGCCGGGCGGGGACCGGACGCTCAGGACGTTCGTGGAGCGCATCCGCGTGCGCGGCTCCGCCGATGTTGTGCTGCCCGTGCAGACCGCTGCCGAGGGTGTTCTGTTCGCGATCGAGCCGCAGGCGCATCGCTGCTGGTTTGCAGCCTGGCTGGCCGAGCGCCCCGAGGCGACCAACATGGATCTGCTCGCGCTGGAGCCCGCGCGCTCCGTGCAGGAGGCTCTCGCCCTGGCACCGCAGGTCGGGATCCCACATCAGAACCTCATCGTGGGAGATCGTGCGGGGCACATCGGCTGGACCATCGCCGGACGCGTGCCGCGTGGCTCCGGGGATCAGCGCATGAGCGCCGCGGCGGGCTGGCTGTCGGCCGGCGAGACCCCGCAGCTCTACGACCCCCCGCTCGGCCGGGTGTGGTCGGCCAACGCGAGAGCGAGCGCCGATCCTGCCGCGCTCGCCGCTGTGGGGGGCGAGGAGGCGCCGGTGGGTGCGCAGTACATCCTCGGAGCGCGTGCGCGCCAGATTCGCGACGCGCTTCTTGCGCTGAGCCTGCCGGCCACGCCGCGCGACATGCTGCGGATCCAGCTGGACGACCGCGCCGTGTTCCTGGCGCACTGGAGAGAGCTGCTGCTCGGACTGCTCGATGCGCCGGCCATCGAGGGACACGCGAGCCGTGCGGAGTTCAGGCGGCTCGTCGCCACGTGGGATGCGCGGGCCGCGGTGGGCTCGGTCGGCTACCGATTGGTCCGTGCCTACTACGACCACGTGGCGAGCGCGGCATGGCAGATGATGCTGGGCGCGCTGGCGATCGAAGGGGAGCCGCCTGCGCCGCCGCAGTTCGAGCAGCCGCTCTGGACGCTCGTGAGCCAGCAGCCCCCGCACCTGCTGTCCGCGGAGTATCCGAGCTGGCACGCATTTCTGCTCGCGCAGCTCGATCGGACCGTGCACGATCTGCAGCTGCAGTGCGGCGCGCTGGCTCATTGTCGCTGGGGTGCCGCACACCCCGTGCACATCCGCAATCCGTTGTCGCGGGCGCTGCCGTGGCTGTCCTCACTCATCGATTATCCGCAGCTCGAGCTCCCGGGCGATCACGACATGCCCCGCGTACAGGACGGCGCATTCGGCGCGTCGGAGCGGTTTGCGGTCTCACCGGGTCGGGAGGCGGCCGGCTATCTCGAGCTTCCCGGCGGTCAGACCGATCACCCGCTGTCGCCGTATTTTCGTGCCGGATTCGCTGCGTGGGCGCAGGGGCAACCACTTCCCTTCCTGCCTGGCCGTTCTGAGCACCACCTGCTGCTACGGCCCAGGGCGCCGGCGGTACACTGACCCATGCGAGCGTCGGACTTCCTGCCACGACGCTCGTTCTCTGTGCCCTGGGTTGCGGTTGTTACCGGTATGTGCGCCAGTGCCGCCATTTGACTCATTCCAGGTGCCGGCCAGGTCGCAGCGGCCCGTGGTCGGTCTCGTTCTGACCGGCGGCGGCGCCCGCTCCGCCTATCACATCGGAGTCTTGCGTGCGCTCGCCGAGCTTCTCCCACGCGGGCGCAATCCGTTTCCCGTGATCGTGGGCACCTCGGCGGGCGCAGTTGCCGCCGCCGTGCTCGCCTCGCAGGCGCACCGCTGGCGAAGGGCCGTCGCCGGTCTCGAGGATGTGTGGGCCAACTTTCGCGCCTCGCAGGTGTTCCTGGTCGATCCGCTCCACATGGCGCGGGCGGGACTGCACTGGATTCTCTCCCTCACCACCGGCGGGCTGCTTCTGTCTCCTCCGAAATCGATGCTCGACAACTCTCCGCTGCGCCAGCTGCTTGCGGCGCGCATCGAGTGGCCCGGCATCCGCCTGAGCGTGGAGCGAGGTCATCTGCACGGTGTGGCGCTGTGCGCGACGAGCTACGCGAGCGGACAGTCCGTCACATTCTTCGACGGGGTGGAGGGGATCCCGGAGTGGGCGCGATCGCAGCGCGTCGGCCGCCGCACCCTGCTCACGCTCGATCACCTCATGGCAAGCGTCGGGATCCCGCTGCTATTCCCTGCAATGAGACTCGGGGAGGAGTACTTCGGCGATGGAGCGATGCGGCAGCTGTCCCCTTTGAGCCCGGCAATTCACCTCGGGGCGGATCGTCTGCTGGTTCTCGGTGTGCGCGCCCGGCGCGCCGCCGGCGTCGCCACCACCCGCCTGCCCAGCGACGCCCCGACTCCGGGCCAGATCTTCGGCTTCATGTTGGATACACTGTTCACGGATCAGATCTATGCCGACCTCGAGCAGCTCGAGCGCATGAACGAGCTGGTCCGCGCCTCGCCGGCTGCGGCGCCCACCCTGCGCATGATCGAGACGCTCATGCTTGCTCCGAGCGTCGATCCGCGCGAGGTTGCAGCCCGGCACGTCGAGGAGATGCCCGGCGGTTTGCGGGCGCTTCTGCGGGTCGTCGGGGCCGGGGATCTGGCAGGCAGCCAGCTCGCGAGCTATCTGATGTTCGAAGGAGGCTACACGCGCGAGCTCATCGAGCTCGGCTACCGTGATGCGATGGAGGCGCGCACCGCGCTCATCGCATTCATGAGCGGCCAGCGCCTGCCTCCGATGCTCACTTCGCCGGGAGTCGCCCAGGCCACCTGAGCAGCCAGGCGGCCTGCGATGCGGTGTCCAGGTATTGAGGTACTGAGGTGTCGAGATGCAAAACGCTTTGCCCGTGACCCGGGCGGAGAACTTCGCCGACTGGTATCAGGCGGTGGTGAGCGAGGCCGACCTCGCGGAGGAGTCGGGCGTGCGCGGCTGCATGATCATCCGGCCGTGGGGCTACGGCATCTGGCAGCGCATGCAGGAGCTGTTCGACCGGCGCTTCCGCGACACGGGGCACGAGAACTGTTACTTCCCGCTCTTCATTCCACTCAGCTTCATCGCGAAGGAGGCCGAGCACGTCGAGGGCTTCGCCAAGGAGATGGCGGTCGTGACCCACCATCGCCTGAAGACGATCGACGGTGTGCTGCAGCCCGATCCCGAGGCGCGGCTCGAAGAGCCGCTCATCGTGCGGCCGACTTCCGAGACCCTGATCGGCGCCGCGTTTCAGCGCTGGATCCGCTCCTACCGCGATCTGCCGCTGCTGCTCAATCAGTGGGCGAACGTGGTTCGCTGGGAGATGCGGCCGCGCTTGTTCCTGCGCACCGCGGAGTTTCTCTGGCAGGAGGGGCACACCGCGCACGCGACGGCCGACGAGGCGCTCGAGGAGACGCTGCGCATGCTGGAGGTGTACCGCTCGGTGACCGAGGACGGGCTCGCCATGCCGGTGGTGACCGGTGAGAAGCCCGCGCACGAGCGTTTCCCGGGCGCCGAGAGCACGTTCTCGATCGAGGCGATGATGCAGGATGGCAAGGCGCTCCAAGCCGGCACCGCACATTACCTCGGGACCCATTTCTCGCAGGCCCAGAACATTCGCTTTCAGACCGAGCGCGGCGATCTGGCCTACGCACACACCACGAGCTGGGGGGTGAGCACCCGGCTCGTCGGAGGCGTGGTGATGACCCATGGCGATGATGATGGTCTGCGCCTGCCGCCCATCATCGCCCCCCGGCAGATCGTGCTGGTGCCGATCCTGCGTGACAGACCCGAGGATCCCTCGATCATCGAGTATTGCGAGGGCATCGTGGCGGAGCTGCGTCAGGGTTCGGGTTTCGGCGAGCCGCTGCGGGTGCTCGCCGACGTGAAGCCGGGGCGACCGGTGGACAAGCGCTGGAACTGGATCAAGCGTGGCGTGCCGATCGTGTGCGAGATCGGCGCGCGCGATGTGGCTTCCGGGTCGGTCAGCTTTCTGCGGCGAGACCGTGGCCGGCGCGACGGCAAGCTCGGCTTCGAGACGCTGCCGCGGCCGGAATTCATCGGCAAGGCCGCCGGCATCCTCGCGGAGGTCCAGGCCGGCCTGGCTGCGCAGGCGCGCGAGCGCATGCAGGCGAACATTCGCGCGGACCTTGCGACCTTCGCGGAGGTGGAGGCGTACTTCAAGGACTCGGCGGAGGCGGAGTCGTTCTGCGGCTGGGCGGAGGTCCCCTGGTGCCGTCCGGAGGGCGCGCAGCTCCGGGTCGTCGAGGAGCAGCTGAAGCGCCTGAAGGTGAGCGTGCGCGTTGCCCCGCTCGCGCAGCCGGCGATCGCCGGGCGCCGCTGCCTCTTCACCGGCGCACCTGCCCAGGAGGTCGTGCTCATCGGCCGGGCATACTAGCCGGCCGAGGACCTGCTTCGAGGTGCCCGCAGAGCTATCCGGCCACGGACAGCCTGGGCACCAGCGGGGGCAGGTCGGGCAAGGCACAGTGGCGCGCCGCCACGTGCGGATAGCGCGCCGCGAAGCGCCCGATCAGCTGGTCCACGATGTACACCGAGCGGTGCTGTCCCCCCGTGCAACCGATGGCGACGGTGAGATAACCGCGTGAGCTCGCCTGATACTCGGGGATGCGCGCCTGGATGAAGCGATCGATGTCATCGATCAGCTGCGCGACGCTGCTGTGGGACTCGAGATACCGGATCACCTCGCTGTCGCGCCCGCTCAGCGCACGCAGCGTGGGCTCCCAGTACGGATTGGGCAAGGAGCGGGCGTCGAAGACGAAGTCGGCGTCGCCCGGAATGCCGTGCTTGAATCCAAACGACTCGAAGGTGATCGACAGCGGCGCCGCCGCGCGCTGCTCGACGCGCAGCCGCACCACCTGCCGCAGCTCGTGCACGCTCATCCGGGAGGTGTCGATGATCAGCTCGGCCGCCTGAGCGATCGGCTCCAGGAGCCGCCGCTCGATGTCGATCGCTTCGTGCAGCGCGATGCGCTCCCGGCTCATCGGATGCTTGCGGCGCGTCTCGGCGAACCGGCGCAGCAGCTCAGGGTCGTTCGCGACGAGGAACAGCACCTCGCACTGGATGCCGCTGCGCTTCAACTCCTCGATGAGCTCCGGGACGGTGGCGATCTCGTGGGGCGTGTTGCGCGCGTCGAGCCCGATCGCCGAGCGCATGTACGTGAGCTCGGGGCTGCGTACCGTGTGCGATATGAAAGGCTTCAGCAGCGCCGCCGGCAGGTTGTCGATGCAGTAGAACCCCAGATCCTCGAGCATGTGCAGCGCGACGCTCTTGCCCGAGCCCGACAGCCCGCTCACCACGATGATTCGCATGGCACCCTTCACGGGACGACACCGCGGGCGCGGCTGCCCGGCGGAAGCCCGTCCCGCGCGTTCAGGAGAGAGTACGCGCCGTGCGCTGCGCCTCGAGGGCATGGTGATCGCAGCGCTTCTCCTTATGCTTCTTCAGGCGGCGGTCCAGCTTGTCGCTCAGCACGTCGATGGCCGCGTACATGTCCGGCTCGGTCGCATCCGCGTGGATGTCGCACCCACGAACGTGCAAGGTCGCTTCCGCCTTTTGCCGCAGCTTCTCGACCGTCAGCACGCAGTGCACATCGATCACCTGGTCGAAATGGCGTGCGATGCGCTCGAGCAGCTTCCTCTCGACATAGCCGCGCAGCGCCGGAGAAACCTCGACATGATGACCGGTGAGCTTGAGCCGCATAACTCGTCTCCTTTTGAAGTGACCGCGTTACATCTGTCTCAATCCTGCTCGCTTGCGCTCGTTCGAGGGCGCGATCCCCATGCTCTCGCGATACTTCGCGACGGTGCGACGCGCCACCGGAATGCCCTCCGCGGAGAGCAGCTCCGCGATGCGCCCGTCGCTCAAGGGATCCTCGGCGTCTTCCTCTTTCACGAGCTTCTTGATCTTCGCGCGTATCGCCGTGGATGAGGTGCCGGAGCCGTCGGCGCCCTCGACCTGGCTGGAGAAGAAGTAGCGCAGCTCGAACACCCCGCGCGGGGTGTGCATGTACTTCCCGGAGGTGACGCGCGAGATGGTCGACTCGTGCATCTCCACGGCCTCGGCGATGTCCTTGAGGATCATCGGCCGCATATGCTCTTCACCGTGCTCGAGGAACGCCGCCTGCCGTTCGATGATCGAGCGGGCGACTTTCATCAAGGTGTCGTTGCGAATCTCGAGACTCTTCAGCAGCCAGCGCGCCTCTTGCAGCTGGGCGCGCATGCTGGCGTGGCTCGAGCTGCGGCCGATGAGGCTCGCATAGCTGTGGTTCAGCCGCACACGCGGCAGCGTCGCGGGGTTGATCTCGACCGTCCACCCGTGCTCGGTGCGACGGACGAACACGTCGGGGACCACGTACTCGGCCGAGCCGCTGCTGACAGTTGCGCCGGGGCGGGGATGGCAGCTGCGCACCAGCAGCAGTGCGGAGGCGAGCTCCTCCTCGCTGGTGCGCAGCTCGCGCCGCAGCAACGAGAGCTCGCGCTCGGCCACCCGCGACAGATGATGGCGAGCGATCTCGATCGCGATGGCGAGTCCAGGGGTTTCCGGGCCCAGCTGTCGCAGCTGCAGCTCGATGCACTCGCCGACCGAGCGTGCCGCGACGCCGGCCGGATCGAGCTGCTGAACACGCTGCAGGACGGCCTCGACGCCCGGGGCGTCCACCTCGATCTCGGGGCGAAGGGTGCTCGCGATCTCCTCGAGCGATTCGGTGAGATAGCCATCGTCGTTGGTGGCGTCGACGATCGCGCGTGCGATGGCGAGCGAGCGCGCATCGAGGCGCGCGAGCTCGAGCTGCCAGAGGAGGTGCTCCTGGAGCGATTCACCCGAGGAGTCCGCGAACTCCTGCTGGCGGTCCTCCTCGTCGCTGTTCCAGGCGTTCTCGGAGGGGCCGACGCTGTGCTCGCCCCAGTGGTCGTCCACGACCTCGACGGCGGCCTCCGGAGCGGCGGCCGTCACGGTCACCGGCTCGGCTTCGACGGCCTGTGCTTCGGTGCCGCTCTCCGTCGGGCCATGCGCCTCGGCCTCCTCGACAGGCTCGAGCATCACGTTGCTTTCCAGCAGCTCGCGGATGTGCGCCTGGAGCTCGAGTGCGGGCAGCTGCAGGAGCCGGATGGCCTGCTGCAGCTGCGGGGTCATCGTCAGTTGCTGCCCCAGCTTGAGCTGCAAAGACGGTTTTAGCATGTTTTTTGCACGGCGGGTCGCGAACCCCAGTATAAACCATTGAAACTAAAAGAGTTCCACCCGGATTGCAAACGTCAGAGACGGAACGACTCTCCCAAGTACACCTCACGGACTTGGGGGTTGGCAAGGATTTCTTCTGCAGATCCGGAGGCGATCACGGTTCCCTGGTTCACGATGTATGCGCGGTCGCAGACCCCGAGGGTTTCGCGCACGTTATGGTCGGTGATGAGCACCCCGATCCCCCGGCTGGTGAGCTCGCGCACGATGCGCTGGATGTCGAGCACCGAGAGCGGATCGACGCCCGCAAACGGCTCGTCGAGCAGCATGAACCGGGGGTCCGCAGCGAGCGCTCTGGCGATCTCGACGCGCCGGCGCTCGCCGCCCGAGAGGGACAGGCCGAGCGTGCGGCGCACATGGCCGATGCGCAGCTCCTCGAGCAGCTCCTCGAGCCTGAGCTCACGTGCCGCGCGGTCGAGATCCTCGCGGGTCTCGAGTATGGCGAGGACATTGTCCTCCACCGAGAGCTTGCGGAAGACGGAGGCTTCCTGCGGCAGATATCCGATCCCGAGCTGGGCGCGCCGGTGCATCGGAAGGAACGTCACATCGCGCTCGCCGATCTGGATGCGCCCCGCATCGCACGGGATCAATCCCACGATCATGTAGAAGGCGGTCGTCTTCCCCGCACCGTTCGGGCCGAGCAGACCCACGATCTCTCCCTGGCTCACCTCGAGCGCCAGATCCCGAACCACGGCATGGCCCTTGTAGCTCTTGGCGAGGCCCTGTGCGCGAAGCGCCTGCGTGCTCACGGCGTGGTGTCCGGCGCGGAGCGCGCGGGTGAGCTCCCGTGGGGAAGCGGCTTTGCCGGGGCCTTCTTCGGCACGATCGTCAGGTGTACCCGCTGGCCGGGATGGCCGGAGGAGAGGCCCACGAACCTCTGCGCCTTGATGTCGTAGGTGAGCTGCGGCGCGGTGACCTCGTTGTTGTCTCCGTACTTGAGCCACGCGTCCGTCGTCAAGCGAATGGTCCCGGCCGCAACGGCGTACTGAATGTTATCGGCATGCCCCCGCGCGAGCACGCCCGTCGCCGAGTCGGTCTGCTCGAACCGCGCCGGGTGCCCGGTGGCAACTGCGCTCTGCATCTGGTTGTCGCGAAACTCCACCACGGCCTGGTCCGATTCGAGCGTCCCGCGATACTGCGAGCTCAAGTGCACATCGCCGCTGAAGATCCACTGGCTGTTCTGGAAGTCCAGACCCGTGGCGTCGGCCCGCTGGGCCGTGATGCGCAGGTCACTCTGGGTGATGACCGGCATGCGAAAGATGAGATGGTGCGTTGCGTAGTCCAACTGAAAGGATGCGGCGTCCACGGAGATGGGAGCGGTCTTGCTGAAGAGCGGAGGTGCGCTCTTCCCGCGAGGGTGAGGGGGGGCAGCCCCGCCCGCGCCGGCGAGCGCCACGCTGGCGAGCGCGAGCGCCACCTGCAGCCCACTACGGGACATACCGGCCATGCACGTCCGATTTCAGCGTCACCTGCTGTTCCTTCAGATGGGCCACGAGCCCGACGGCGTGCACGAGCTGCCCGTTCCAGCTGAGCACGACAGGGTCGTCCGTGGTCACGATCTCCGCATGCGTATCGACATCGAAGCGGTCGCTGGAGATCTGCACGGGGTCGCGAGTTCCGGGCGCGAGCCCCGAGATCACGACACCGCCCGTGAGCTCGACCTGCGAGGCTTGATCGACGACGCGCCCGTGATCGGCGCGGCCATTCCAGAGGTTTCCGGAGTGGTCGCGAAACTGCATCTGCACCTGATCGAGCGTGGTGATCTCCGATGCCGGCTCCTGCCGGATGCGGGCGGCTCGCAGCGTGTACATGGGACGGCCATCGGAGGCGGTCTCGATGAGCACGGCGCCCCGCGCAGAATAACCGGCATTCTGCGTGGCCGCGCCCGAGGCCGGTACCGCGGGGCCGTTCTGCTCGCTGTTGAGCAAGAGCCACCCCGCGACCAGGACGCCCACCACGATAGCACCCAGGAGCACCCGGAGGATCACCGCGCATCCTTCACGGTCGTGGCAATGAGCCGATCGCAGACCTCGCGCACGGCACCGCACCCGCCCGGCAGCGAGGTTGCATGCCGGGCGGCTTTCCTGGCGGCCGGATGAGCATCTGCGACCGCATAGGACACCCCGACGGTCCGCAGCAGCGGAACATCCGGCACGTCATCTCCGATGAACGCGCACTCGGCCGGCCGGACCTTCAGACGGGCTGCAAGCCGAGCGAATGCCGTGAGCTTGTCGTCCGCGCCCTGGATGAGGTGACGGATTCCCAGCTCGCGGCAGCGGCGCGCCACGGCCGGCGAGCGACGCCCGGAGATCACCGCGACATCGATGCCCGCGATTCGCAGGGCGCGGATGCCGTGCCCGTCTCGCGCATGAAAGGCCTTGAGGACCTCCCCGCGCGCGCCGTAGTACAGGCGGCCATCCGTGAGCACGCCATCCACATCGAGAACGAGCAGGCGCACGCGCGCGGGAGCCGCGACCTTGGCCCGCACGGTCCTCATGGGCTACATCACTCCGGCGCGCAGCAGATCGTGCACGTTGAATGCGCCGACGAGCTTGCCAGACTCGACCACGGGCAGCGCGGTGATGCGGTGCATCTCCATCAAATGCACTCCGTCGGCTGCCAGCTCGCGCGGCGCGATGCTCTTGCACGGGCTCGTCATCACCTCGCGCATCGTGGCAGCGTGCACATCGATGCGGCGATCGAGCGAGCGACGCAGATCCCCGTCGGTGAAGACCCCGAGCACATGATCCTCGTCGTCGACCACGATGGTCATGCCGAGACCCTTGCGCGACATCTGCAGCAGTCCCTCGGCGAGGGGCATCTCGGGCCGCACCCGCGGCAGATCCGCGCCCGTTCGCATGATGTCGGCGACTCGCAGGAGCAGGCGCCGGCCGAGGACTCCGCCGGGATGCGAGCGCGCGAAGTCCTGCGCCGTGAAGCCACGCGCCTCGAGCAGCGCGAGCGCGAGCGCATCGCCCATTGCAAGGCTCGCCGTGGTGCTCGCAGTCGGTGCCAGATTCAAGGGACAGGCCTCCTCCGGGACGCTCACATCGAGCACCACGTTCGCAAGGCGCGCGAGCACCGAGCCGGGATTGCCGGTCATCGCGATCAAGGGCACGCCGAGTCGCTTCACGTGGGGAACGAGCTGCAGCACCTCGGCGCTCTCGCCGGAGTTGGACAGCGCAAGCGCCACGTCCGCGCGCGTGATCATTCCGAGATCCCCGTGACCCGCATCCGCGGGGTGCAGGAACAGGGCGGGTGTGCCGGTGCTTGCCAGGGTCGCGGCGATCTTGCGTGCAATGTGGCCGGATTTGCCGATGCCGGTGACCACCACCCGTCCGGTACAGGCGAGGCAGATCCGGCATGCTGCGGCAAAGCGCTCATCGAGGCGCTCCTGCAGCGCGTGAACCGCTTGCGCCTCGATGCCGAGGGCGCGGCGCGCTGCGGCGAGCAGGGTGCGCGAGTCCAACGGGTCGGCCGGGGTCGCACTCATGCCCCAATGATATCCGCTAAACTAGTCTCAAGCTCGCGATCGGGCATCCGGCCGCGACGCTCGCTGCGGCTCGCAAAAGGCGCGACTTTTGTGAGGCCGCCCACCACCTGCGGCGCCTGTACCCGGGTGCCATTCAATGCGTTGGCTCGCGCGCAGCGCGATGGGAAGCTGTGGTCATGGATCCCCACGAGGTCGCAGAGCTCATCCGGGCCGGGCTCCCGGGCTCGCAGGTGCACGTGCAATCCCCGGACGGCACGCACTTCGAGGCGCGCGTGGTTGCCGCGCAATTCACCGGCCGGCGCGCCATCGCCCGCCACCAGCTCGTCTATCGCACTCTCGGAGCGCGCGTGGGACGCGAGATCCACGCGCTCTCGATCGAGGCGCTCACGCCGGAGGAGCTCGAGGGCCGCGGTGGAGCGGCCGGTGGATAAGCTGCAGATTCACGGCGGGATCCCGCTCGAGGGAGAGGTGCGAATCTCCGGGGCGAAGAACGCAACGCTGCCGATCCTCGCCGCCGCGCTGCTCACCGAGGATCCGCTGACCGTCGCCAACGTCCCGCATCTGCAGGACGTGACGACGACCATCGAGCTGCTCGGGCGCATGGGTGTCAGCGTGACCATCGACGAGCGCATGCGGATCGAGGTCGATGCCTCCACCTTGCACGAGTGCTTCGCGCCGTATGAGCTGGTCAAGACCATGCGCGCCTCGATCCTGGTCCTCGGGCCGTTGCTCGCGAAGTTCGGGCGGGCGGACGTCTCGCTGCCCGGAGGATGCGCGATCGGCGCGCGTCCGGTGAACATTCATGTCGCGGGTCTGCAGGCCATGGGCGCCGATATCCAGATCGAGGGCGGCTATATCCGCGCGCGCGCGGCGCGTTTGCGGGGCACGCGCCTGGTGCTGGATACCGTCACGGTGACCGGAACCGAGAATCTCATGATGGCCGCGACTCTCGCCGAGGGTGAGACCGTCATCGAAAACGCCGCGCGCGAGCCCGAGGTGGTGGACCTCGCCCAGTGCCTGATCGCAATGGGAGCGAACATTCATGGCGCCGGAACGGACAAGGTCACGATACAGGGTGTCGAGCGCCTGCATGGCACGAGCTACGAGGTGCTTCCGGATCGCATCGAGAGCGGCACTTACCTCGTGGCCGGAGCCATCACGAGCGGCAACGTGCGCATCAAGAACACGCGCCCCGACCATCTCGATGCGGTGCTCGTGAAGCTCGAGGAGGCGGGTGCCCGGGTGGGTGTCGGGGACAACTGGGTGGAAGTGGACATGCGCGGGCGCAGGCCGCGCGCCATCGATGTGCGCACCGCTCCCTATCCCGGCTTTCCGACCGACATGCAGGCGCAGTTCGCCGCACTCGATGCGGTCTCGGACGGAGTCGGGACGATCATCGAGACGATCTTCGAGAACCGCTTCATGCACATGCTCGAGATGCGTCGCCTGGGCGCCGAGATCCGCTTGGAGGGCAACACGGCGATCATCCGTGGGGTCGAGCGCCTGACGGCCGCTCCGGTCATGGCGACCGACCTGCGTGCCTCCGCGAGCCTGGTGCTCGCAGGCCTCGTGGCGCAGGGACGCACGGATATCGAGCGGATCTATCATATCGATCGCGGCTACGAGGCCATCGAGGAGAAGCTCGCGCAGCTTGGCGCGCAGATCAAGCGCGTGCCCAACTGATGGCGGCGTGCGATCTTGGACTCGGGCTTCAGTAGGCGCGTCGGTTGCGTCGCCGCATCATGCGGTCGCGAAAGGATCGAGTATGCAGCTCGGGATGATCGGCTTGGGTCGGATGGGATCCAACATGGTCCGGCGCCTGTTGCGCGGTGGGCACGAGTGCGTCGCGTACGACCACTCGGGCGATGCCGTGCGCACGATCGCGGCAGAAGGCGCTCGCGGGGCACAATCCCTCGCTGATCTGGTGGCGGCGTTGCGTCCACCGCGCGCCCTGTGGCTCATGGTCCCGGCGCACGTGGTCGATGCGGTCGTCGCCGACCTCAGGCCGCTCCTGGCAGCCGGTGACATCGTGATCGACGGCGGCAATTCCCATTATCACGATGATCTGCGCCACGCGGCCGAGCTTGCTCGCTCGGGGATCCGCTTCGTGGACGTGGGTACCAGCGGGGGCGTCCTCGGCCTCGAGCGCGGCTTCTGCCTGATGATCGGCGGAGACCGCGAAACGGTGGCTGCTCTCGACCCGATCTTCGCCACATTGTCGCCGGGCGGCCAGCCACCGGCTGCCGGGCACGGCAGCGCGGAGCAAGGCTATCTGCACTGCGGCCCAAGCGGCGCCGGCCATTTCGTGAAGATGGTCCACAACGGTATCGAATACGGTTTGATGGCGGCGTACGCCGAGGGCCTCAACGTGCTCAGGCACGCCGACATCGGCCTCGAGAAACAGGTGGCGGATGCGGAGACTGCGCCGCTGAGCGACCCGCGCCTGTTCCAGTACCGAATCGATCTGGCTGCCGTGACCGAGGTCTGGCGCCACGGCAGCATCATCACCTCGCAGCTGCTCGACCTGACCGCCGCGGCGCTCGCCCACGACCCGCAGCTCGCCTCCTTCGCGGGGCGTGTGTCCGATTCGGGCGAGGGACGCTGGACATTGCAGGCCGCGATCGAGGAGGGCGTTCCGGCGTACGTGCTGAGCGCGGCTCTGTTCAGCCGCTTCGACTCGCGAGGGCGTGGGGAGTTCGCCGCCAAGGTGCTCTCAGCCATGCGTCTGGGCTTCGGGGGCCATCAGGAGCGCTGACCGTCATGCCACAACCATCGGATGCCGTGGTTCTGTTTGGCGCCACCGGGGATCTGTGCTACCGCAAGATCTACCCCGCGCTGTACCACCTTGCCGCGCGCGGCCGCCTGGACGTTCCGGTGATCGGAGTGGCCCGGGCGGGGTGGACGCGCGAGCAGTTCGTCGAGCGCGTTCGCGACAGCCTCGCCAAGTTCGAGCCGCGTGCCGACCGGAGCGCAACCGAGCGGCTCTTGCGCCTGCTGCAGTACGTGGACGGAGATTATCGCGAGCCGAAGACGTTTCAGTCCCTGCGCCAGGCGCTCGGGCAGGCGACCCATCCGCTGCACTACCTTGCGATTCCGCCGAGCATGTTCCCCGAGGTCGTGACCATGCTCGGCTCCTCGAGCTGCGCGAAGGGTGCGCGCGTGGTGGTCGAGAAGCCGTTCGGCCGCGATCTGCAGAGCGCCTTGGCATTGAATCAAACACTGCATCAGGTGTTCGACGAGTCGGCCATCTTTCGCATCGATCATTACCTCGGCAAGGAGCCGGTGCAGAACCTGCTGTACTTCCGCTTTGCGAATTCCTTTCTCGAGCCGGTCTGGAATCGCAACTACGTGGCCAGCGTGCAGATCACGATGGCCGAGAAGATCGGCGTCGAGGGTCGGGGGCGCTTCTACGAGGAGGCCGGCGCGATCCGCGACGTGATTCAGAATCATCTGCTCCAGGTGGTCGCCTTTCTGGCCATGGAGCCGCCCGTTCGCTTTGCGCGCGATGCGCTGCGCGACGAGAAGGTCAAGGTGTTCCGCGCCATGCGCCCCCTGGATCCGAGCCGGCTCGTTCGCGGTCAGTTCACGGGGTATCGGCAGGAGCGGGGGGTGGCACCCGACTCGCGCGTGGAGACGTTCGCCGCGGTGCGACTGTCGATCGATTCGTGGCGCTGGAGCGGGGTTCCTTTCTATGTGCGCGCCGGCAAGTGCTTGCCTGTCACTGCGACCGAAGTCGTGGTGGACCTGCGGGCCCCGCCGGCCAATGTCTTTGGCGATCTGGTCCCGGAGCAGCCGAACTACTTCCGCTTTCGTGTCGGTCCCGACGTAGCCATCGCGCTCGGAGCCTACGCCAAGCAGCCTGGACCTTCGATGCAGGGCCGCGACGTGGAGCTGTTCGTGAGCCGGCACGAAGCCGACGAGATGGATGCGTACGAGCGCCTGATCGGCGATGCGATGATCGGGGATGCGGTGCTCTTTGCGCGCGAGGACGAGGTCGAGGCAGCCTGGGCGGTCGTGGACCCCGTGCTGCGCGCTCAGACCCCGGTCTACGAATATGCGCCGGGCAGCTGGGGACCGGCCCAGGCCGATGCATTGATCAGCGAGGAGCCCTGCAGCTGGCACAACCCCGGGGCGGATGCGCACGGCTGGACACGCGCGTGCGGGCCGCAGCGGCAAGCCTCGCAAGTGAAGGCGGCAGCGAGCTGAGACCCCCTCAGGCGGTGGGGCACGCGGCAGGCTCGGTCCAGACCTCGAAGGAGCGGCGCTCGCGCACCGCCTGCCAGGCCGCGAGCGTCGGGCTTGCGGCCAGCAGCGCTGCGAGCGCAGCCCGCTTGTCGGCGCCTGCCACGACGAATACCAGCTCGGCCATCCAGCCGAGCACTTCGGGCGTCACGCTCACCGCATCGCGCCCATCGGGCCGGTGGACCGAGATGGCGCGCTGGCCCCGTGCTCGCGCGATATCTTGGGGATTGAAGAGCGAGGCGGTGTGGCCATCCTCGCCGAGGCCCAGCAGGCCGAGCCCGAAGCGCTGCCGGCGCGCCGCGAGCCCGGTGAGCTTGCGATCGTAATCGGCGGCCGCCTGGTCGAGCGGCAGCTCGGTTCTGACGCGCAAGAGCTGCTCGTCGGCCAGCCCGAGCGCATCGACCAGAGGCCGGCTCTGATGATAGTTGCTGGCGTCGGAGCTCGAGGGGACGTAGCGGTCGTCCGAGTAGAAGACGACGAGCCCTGGCCCCGGGCGCGGCCGGCGCTGCCCGAGCGCCCGATAAGCCGGAAGCGGCGTATGACCGCCCGACAGCATGACGGCGGGCGCTCCGTCACCGCCCGAACTTTCGATCGCGCGCGCCAGGCGATCGGTCAGCGCCTGCTCGAGCGCCGCCGGATCTGCAAAGCGTCGCAGCTCTACGCGAGGGGGCGCCCCACCTTCGGGACGGGTGGGGTTGGCGCCATCAAGCGGTGTTGGCATGTCCATCTACCCTCGCGGCTCACTGGTTCTGCGGCTGCTCCATCACGCGTACGCGCACATCGAATGGCGTCTCGCCGCGCTGCCCCTTCAGGCGGATGGTGCTGCCGGGCGTGCGGCCGGCGATCCGCGCCATGACCTCCTGGGCGCTGTGCACCGGAGCTCCGTCGAGCTCGCTGACGAGGTCGCCCGGCCTGAGCCCGGCTTCCACGGCGGGGCTTCCGTAGTACATCGTCGCCACCACCACGCCGCCGTGAGCGAGCCCGAGCTGCACCGCCTGTTCATCGCTCAGATCCTCCGGCCGGATTCCGATCCAGCCGCGCACCACCCGGCCGTTCGTGATGATCGCGCTCACGACGCCGCGCACCATGTTCACGGGGATAGCAAATCCGATGCCCTCGACACCGAGGTTCTTCGCCACGATCGCGGTGTTGATGCCCACCAGCTCACCGTTGGTGTCAATGAGCGCTCCACCGGAGTTGCCGACGTTGATGGGCGCGTCGGTCTGGATGAAGTCCTCGAGCGTCGCAACGCCGAGCTGCTGGCGACTGGTCGCGCTCACGATGCCGTGCGTGACGGTCTGAGAGAGTCCGAGCGGATCGCCGATCGCGAGCACGACGTCCCCGACCTTCAGCTGATCCGAGCGCCCGAGAGGCATCACCGGCAGGTTCTTGAGATTGATCTGCAGAACGGCCAGATCCGTATCGGGATCTCGACCCACGATGGTTGCATCTGCGGTTCGCCCGTCCGCGAGCTGGACGCGGATGGCCTCGGCGTTCGCGATGACATGGTGATTGGTGACGATGTGTCCTTGCTCATCGATGATGACGCCGGAGCCCAGAGTACGCTCGATACGCTGGCGGGACCGAGGAAAGAAGGACTCTCCGAACAGCTGGTCGAACGGTGAGGGAGCGACGCGCTCGGTGACCATCCGCGCCGTGAAGATGTTCACCACCGCAGGGGCGGCTCGCTCAACCGCATCGGCATAGGTCACCCGCGCCGGTCCCGGCTGGGAAGCGGGCGCCGCCGGCGCGGGCGGCGGGGCTGCCTCCGGGCTGGAGCGGCGAATGAGCTCCGGGCGCCAGGCGACGATCACGAATGCCAGGGCCAGCCCGCTCACCACCGATGCGGTGACGAACGTCAATGCACGTGCGATTGGAGTCATCTGCATCGGCTCGAGCGATCTGCGGCAATCGAAGGTTGAGAACGTAGCGGGAGCCCGTCGATGCGCAGTCCCACCCCCCGAAGGCTACGCGTGCCTCGTGTATAATGCACGCCTCCCGCAAGTCTCAGGATCTCAGCATCCTCGCGCCGCGCGAGCGAGGGTCAAGGAGCTTGCGAATGTCCGAATGTGGAGCGGCTTGATGGCGGATGCCGGTGTGATTGGGGATGGGGATCTCGGCGTCGATGACAGCAGGCGCAAGCTGCTCGTCGCGGCGACCGCGGCGACCGGAGCGCTGGGCCTCGCATTCACCGCGGCTCCCTTCGTGAGCTCCTGGACTCCCTCCGAGCGCGCGCGAGCGCTCGGGTTGCCGACCGAATTCGACCTTTCCAAGCTCGAGCCCGGGCAGATGGCCACGACCGTGTGGCGCAAGCAGCCGATCTATGTCGTGCACCGCACGCCGCAGATGCTGGCGAGCCTCTCCGGTCACGACGCCCTGCTGAAGGACCCCCATTCGAGCGATTCCGAGCAACCGGCCTACGCGCTGAATCTGCTGCGCTCCCGCGTACCGCAGTACCTGGTGCTGATCGGCACGTGCACGCACCTCGGCTGCCTGCCCAAGGCGCATTTCGAGCCGCGCGACCCGCAGCTCGGTGCATACTGGCCGGGCGGTTGGCTTTGCCCGTGCCACGGCTCGCGGTTCGACATGGCGGGCCGGGTGTTCGAGGGCTCCCCCGCCTCGGTGAATCTGCGGGTGCCCCCCTACAGTCTTGCCGATGGCCACAAGCTGGTCATCGGCGTCGATCAGTCATGAGCCGGTGAAGAGGCCGCAAGTATGGCAGTAGTCGCAAAGCCCCCTGGAGCCCCCGCCGTGAAGACCGGGCGGCTCCGAGCCTGGTTCTACAAGCGCTTTCCGATCGAGGAGTTCATCTCCGATCAGCTGGTTGGCTACTACGCGCCGAAGAACTTCAACTTCTGGTATTTCTTCGGCGTCCTCTCCATGGTCGTGCTCGCGATCCAGCTGCTGACGGGAATCTTTCTCACCATGTTCTACAAGCCGGGCGAGGCGACGGCCTTCGACTCGGTTGCGTACATCATGCGTGAGGTCGATTACGGGTGGCTCATCCGCTACATGCATTCCACCGGCGCGTCGGCGTTCTTCGTCGTCGTGTATCTGCACATGTTCCGCGCGCTGCTCTATGGCTCCTACAAGCCACCGCGCGAGCTGCTGTGGTTGATCGGCATGCTCATCTATTTCGCGCTGATGGCCGAGGCGTTCTTCGGCTACGTGCTCCCGTGGGGGAACATGTCCTACTGGGCGGCGCAGGTGATCATCAACGTCTTTGGAACGATCCCGGGAATCGGTGCCGGGCTCGTGCTGTGGATTCGCGGCGACTACGGCGTCTCGGATGCGACCCTCAATCGCTTCTTCGCCCTGCACGTCGCGGCCGTGCCGCTCGCTTTGCTGCTGCTGGTCATGCTGCATCTGGTGGCACTGCGGCGCACGGGCTCGAGCAACCCGGATGGCATCGAGATCAAGGACAAGCTCGATGCCAACGGCAAGCCCCTCGACGGCATCCCGTTCCATCCGTATTACACGGTCAAGGATACCGTCGGAGTCGGGGTGTTCCTGGTGCTGTTTGCGATCGTCGTGTTCTTCGTGCCGAGTTTTGGCGGCTATTTCCTCGAGCCCGCCAATTTCGAGGGGGCGAACCCGCTGTCCACGCCTCCGGAGATCACTCCGTCCTGGTACTTGACGCCGTACTACGCGATCTTGCGTGGAATTCCCAATCAGCGTCTCGGTGCGCTCGTGCTGCTGCTCGCCGTGGTGGCCTATTTGCTTCTACCCTGGCTCGACCGCTCGCCGGTGAAGTCGATGCGCTACAAGGGCTGGGTGTCGCGCACATTCTTCGCGCTCTTCATCGTCTCGTTCATTGGCCTCGTGTACGTCGGACTGCATCCAGTGCAGCCCCTGTACGTGCTGATGGGACGGATCTGCACGGTCCTGTACTTCGCCTACTTCGTGCTGATGCCGTGGTACACGCGCATCGATCCCGTGAAACCCGTCCCCGAGCGGCTGACCTTCCATGCGCACGCGTGAAGTCCCCATGAAGCACATCGCCGTGATCAGGACGGGAAGCCGCTTCTGCGCCGCCTTGGCGCTGTGTCTCGGCCTGCTGGCGGCCGGAGCTGCGCTCGCACAGGAATCGGGTCAGGGCTTCGGCTCGGACTGGGAGTCCTGGAAAGCGGGCAACTCCGTCACCGATCTCGCCTCGCTGCAGCGCGGCGCTCGGGATTTCCTCAACTACTGCAACGGCTGCCACTCCCTGAAGTACATCCGCTACTCGCGCCTCGGTCAGGATCTGGAGATTCCGCCCAAGCTCCTGCAGCAATACCTCGTGCCGGGCACGCGCAAGGCGACGGATTACATCACCACTCCGATGCCTCCGGCGGATGCGGAGAGCTGGTTTGGCAAGCAGCCGCCCGATCTGTCGCTCATCGCTCAGGAGCGTGGGGTCAATTACCTGTTCCAGTATCTCACGACGTTCTACATCGATCCTTCCAGACCCACGGGCGCGAACAATCTGGCGCTTGCGACCACCGCGATGCCGGACGTGCTTTCCCCGCTCGAGGGCTTGAAGCGCGCCGTGTTCAAGAACGAGCAGATTGCCGGCACGACGCAGCCGGTGTTCGATCATTTCGAGACGGTCGTTGCCGGGAGCCTCACGCGCGAGCAGTACGAGAGCTTCGTGCGCGACCTCGTGAACTTTCTCGACTACGTGGGCGCACCGGAGCAGGTGCATCGCCGCGCCCTGGGAGTCTGGGTGGTACTGTTCCTGCTCCTGTTCACCTGGCTCGCCTGGCTGCTGAAGAAGGAATACTGGAAGGACGTGCACTAGGGCGCGGGCGATTTGTAGGGGGTGCGCGTGTGTCCAGCCGACGCTCGATCATGACGCTCTTCTCGGCGCCCAACGATGCGTGGAGCCACCGCACGCGGATCGTGCTCGCGGAGAAGGGCATCGATATCGACATCGTGAACGTCGAGCCGGGCAAGCTGCCGGAGGATCTGCTCGACCTGAATCCGTACCACAGCGTGCCGACGCTCGTGGACCGCGAGCTCGTGCTGTATGACTCCCGGGTCATCATCGAGTATCTCGACGAGCGTTTCCCCCACCCCCCGCTCATGCCGGTCGATCCGGTCACACGGGCTCAGTTTCGCCTCGCGCTGTATCGCATCGAGCGCGACTGGTACGGGCTCACGCAGCAGATCGCGCACGAGCCGGACAAGAAGCAGGCTCTGAAGCTCAAGAAGATGCTGCGCGACACCATCCTGCAGAGCGTGGATCTGTTCAAGTTGAAGCCGTTCTTTCTCTCCGATGAGTTCTCGCTCGTCGATGCGACCATCGCGCCCATTCTGTGGCGCCTCGGACATTACGAAGTGGACCTGCCGCGCGAGGCGGGCCAGCCCATCCTCAAATACTCGAGTCTGGTGTTCTCGCGGCACGCGTTTCGCGATAGCCTTTCGGATGTGGAACAGGAAATGCGAGCGTTCTGAGCGCGCTACCGTGCCCGAGAGCTCCGTGAGACCCAAACGACCCTATCTGCTGCGTGCCATGCACCAGTGGATGACCGACAGCGGACACACCCCCCACATCATCGTGGACGTGGAGCGCGCCGGCGTGGACGTGCCGCGCACCTACGCCAAGGACGGCAAGATCGTCCTGAACGTGAGCTTCAACGCGGCTCAGCGGCTGAATCTGGGCAACGATTGGATCGAGCTCGATGCGCGCTTCTCGGGGGTTTCTCAGCACGTACGGTTTCCGGTCGGCGCCGTGCTCGGCATCTATGCGCGCGAGACGGGCGAGGGCATGGTGTTCTCGGAGCAGGATATGGGTCCTGATCCGCCCACCCGTCCGACCACCGGGGCCGAGGAAGGCGGCAGGGGCCGCCCGCAGCTCAAGGTGGTGAAGTAGCCGCTCAGGCCTCGAACGCGCCCCGAATCCACTCCACGGCGGGCTGCGCCGCGGAGAGCTGCGAGACCACGGCCACATCGAACCGGACCGGTAGCCGCGCAAGGTCGCGACGTTGCTGCAGCAGCTGCTGAGCGGCCCGAACGATGCGCCGGCGCTTGAGGCCATCGATGCTCGCCGCCGCGCCTCCGTACGCAGCGCTCGAGCGGGTTCGCACCTCCACGATCAGGAGCGTACCCCGATGCAGCGCGACCAGGTCGAGCTCACCCAGGCGGCGCCGGTAATTCTTCAGAAGCAGCTCCGCCCCCTGGGCAGCCAAGTACTCGGCCGCGACCTTCTCCGCCTGGGCGCCCAGAGCGCGGCGGTCCATCACCGGCCGGCTTCCGGGGAAGTGTTCGCGACGGGCGCGGAGCTCGTCCCGGGCTGGGCAAGCAGGTGCGGCTGTCCGTTGCGCAACTGCGCCCATTCGAGCTCGCGGCGAACGCGCCCACCCGCATCGATGCTGAGCTCGCCCGTGAGGCCATCCACGGGCATTCCGGTCTGTGCGGCGGTTGTGCCTGGTGGCGCGGCGCGCAATGCGGCGAGCAGGCGGTAGGCATCAAACCCGAAGGCGAACAGCCGATCGCGCGGAGGACCGTCCACCGGCCACGCACTGCGAGCGGCAAGGCGCACACTGTCGGCGAGTCCGCTACCGAGCGTCCAGGGCATCTCCGGAAAATTCAGTCCATCGAGATCCTGATTCGCGGTGGAGTCGGGCTCGAACGCCTCGGAGGTGGCGTACGCAGGAATGTCACCCGCCAGGTAGAACCTGATCTGCGGGCGCAGCAGCCGTGCGGCGGGCGCCTGGCTCGCCTGGAAGATGAATTCGATGTCGCCGCGGCGACGCGGCTGGAACTCCAGCTTGCCCCCGATGATGGATTTGATCAGCTCGAAGCGCGCGTTGCTTTGATCGATGCCCAGAGCCTGCATGACCGCGGGCGCAAAATCGAACGCTGCGGGGTCGAACCGCGCCGTGTCGATCAGCGTTCCTCCACCTGCGGTGAGCTCCTGCGAGAATGCCGCGAGCACGCGTGTTCCCCACTCCCCGAGCGGAGCCAGCGCCACACCCTGGCGATGTCCGTCGGCGAGCACGCGCCGGGCCGCTGCGCGTGCCTCATCCTCGGGCGACAGCGCGAATTGATAGAAGCCGCTCGGAGCCTGCTCCTGCGCGGGCAGGAAGTTGAGCGCCAGCACAGGCGGATGAGTTCCCGGCAGCGCGGCTGCCGCGGCCACCTCCTCGCGCGTGAGAGGACCGACGATGAAGCTCACGCCATCGGAGGTGGCCTGCCCGAGCACCTCCGCAATGCTCTTGTCGCCGGTGTCGTAGATGCGAACGCGCGGACGCCCGGCGGTTGCACTGACGTAATAGGCGGTGAGAAAGCCGTCACGGACGGTTGCGGCCGCCTCGGCCTCCCGGCCGGTGAGCGGCAGCAGCAGCGCGACCTGCGGCCCGAGGGGCTGCGGCGCAACGGCGTGGCCCTCCGTGCCGGCGCCCTGGCGGTGCGTGAGATCCGTCCCGGCAGCGGGTGCTTGCGCCTTCGGCGCCCGCTCGGGTGGCGGGGGGGCTTGGCTCGCAGGAGACGTGAGCGAGCAGGCCGCAAGCAGCGTCGCGAGCGCGGCAATCGTGACCGCGAGAATTCGTCCGTGGAACATCGGTTGAACGACCACTCCCAAGCGGGCAGGATGCGTCGGAACCAGAATTATATCCGCACACGCTGCAGGTAGGTTGCGAGGGGTCATGCAGTCCCATCCCACGCCTCCGCGCTCGGGAAGGCTCGACATCATCGCCACGCCAATCGGGAACTTGAGCGATCTGAGCGCGCGTGCGCGCGAGTCCCTCGCGAATGCCGACGTCATCGCGGCCGAGGACACGCGGCGCACGCTCGGGTTGCTGCAAGCGCTCGGCCTCTCCAGGCCCCTCGTGTCGCTGCATGCGCACAACGAGGCACGTCGCGTGCCCGAGCTGCTCGAGCGGCTGCGCGCCGGAGCGATCGTCGCCCTGGTGAGCGATGCAGGCACACCCGTGCTGTCCGATCCCGGCTCCCTGCTGGTGCGCAGCGCCGCCGCTGCGGGGATCGAGGTGCGACCGATTCCAGGGCCATCCGCCATCACCGCCGCACTGGCCGCGGCCGCTCTTGCGACCGACCGATTCTGTTTCGAGGGCTTCCTGCCGGCCACCGGGCGCGAGCGGCTGAGATGCCTGCAGGCGCTCGCCACCGAGCCGCGCACGCTGGTGTTCTTCGAGGCGCCGCATCGCATCGGGGCGGCGCTTGTTGACTTGGCAACAGCATTCGGCTCCGAGCGTCGCGCCGCGGTCGCACGCGAGCTCACAAAGGTTCACGAGACGATCTACCGGGGAACCCTCGGTGAGCTCGCGGCGCGCGCGCTGCAGGAGGAAACCTTCAGGCGCGGTGAGCTCACGATCATCGTTCAGGGGGCGCCAGAGGCAGGCGGCAACGCGCACTTGCCCGAGCTGCGCCGCACCGTCGAGCTGCTCTCGAGAGAGCTTCCGCCCGCCAAGGCCGCCGCCCTCGCCGCGCAGCTCACGGGCGCCACCCGCAAGCAGGCCTACGCTGTGGCGCTCGAGATCACCCGCGGAGCGGGGGATCGAGGCATCTGAGGCATTTGAGGCATTTGGGGCATCGAGGCATTGAGTACGCGCGTGCGCGACGATATCGTGCACGAGGGAGCCGGCCGGGCAATCGCTGTCTTCACGGGCGCAGGCTCGGGGAGGTGGAGGAAAGTCCGGGCTTCGGCGGACAAGGTGCCAGGTAACGCCTGGGGGGCGCGAGCCCACGGAAAGTGCAACAGAAAGTAAACCGCCCAAGTCCACGCCACACGGCGTGGACCGGCAAGGGTGAAACGGTGCGGTAAGAGCGCACCGCGTCGGTGGCAACACTGACGGCACGGCAAACCCCACCTGAAGCAAGGCCAAATAGGGAAGCAGCGCCCTCTTGCGAGGGCGCAGCGGCGCTCCGCACGCGCTTCCGGGTAGGCCGCTCGAGGCCCGCGGCGACGCGGGTCCCAGAGGAATGATTGCCCTCGACAGAACCCGGCTTACAGGCCGGCTCCCGCTCTGATCGACCCGAACAGCCTCGATCAGGCTCAGCTACTGTATGAGATCACTTCGGCAAGCATCTGATTGCTAACGAAAGTACCCCTCCGAGACCCGCGGTTCGACATAAGTCTTTGTGATTGCGACGAATTTCTCACATCTGCAATTGACATAGCGTGCCGCCGATTCCTATAGTGGCGGCAAGTGGGAAATAGTGGGGGGAAGTGGGCGTTGACGCCCCAAACCTCGTGTTCCGCGGTGCAACAAAAGTCACCCTGGATGAGAAGGGCCGGATGGTCATGCCCACCCGGTACCGGGAAGCCATCCAGGAGCGGGCGCAGAGCAAGCTGGTGGTCACGGTGGACCGCAATCAGTGTCTCCTCATCTATCCCTTGCCCGACTGGGAGCAGACGGAGCGCAAGCTCATGAGCCTGCCGAGCTTGCACGCCCAGGCGCGGCGGCTCCAGCGCCTGATGGTGGGGCATGCGACCGACGTGGAGCTCGACGGGCATGGACGGGTTTTGCTGCCGCCGGAGCTGCGGGAATTCGCAGGGCTGCAGCGTCAGGCAATGTTGATCGGTCAAGGCAACCGCTTCGAGCTGTGGGACGAGACGCGCTGGTACGAGCAGCGCAGTTTCTGGCTCAAGAGTGAGGAGGCCACGACTGATTTGCCATCGTTGCTCGACTCGCTCGCGCTGTAGGCGCGGCGCTCAGAGCGCCGGTGTTCGATAACGGGGAGAAGCACGCGCATGAGCCGGTGCTCGTCGACGAGGCACTGGCTCTTCTGGCCGTCGAGACGGGTGGGTACTATGTCGATGCGACGTTCGGGCGCGGCGGTCATACGGCACGGATTCTCGAGGCCCTGGGTGCGCAGGGCCGTGTGCTCGCGATCGATCGGGATCCGCAGGCCATCGAGGCCGGCCGGCGGCGCTTCGCGGACGAGATGCGCCTCACGCTCGTCCACGCGCCGTTTTCGGATCTTCGCGAGCTGGTGCCGGCGCATGCGCACGGGCGCGCATGCCGTGGCGTGCTCTTCGACCTCGGTGTCTCATCGCCGCAGCTCGGCGACCCACTCCGCGGCTTCAGCTTTCGCGCGGACGGCCCGCTCGACATGCGTATGGACCCGACACACGGCGAGCCCGTCTCTGCCTGGCTCGCTCGGGCGGGCGTCGACGAGATTCGCGAAGTGATCGAGGCCTACGCAGAGGAGCGCTTTGCCCGGCGCGTGGCGCACGCGATCGTCGAGGCGCGGCGCAAGCGTCCGCTCACGAGCACCGCGGAGCTGGCAGCGCTCGTGGCCCGGGCGGTGCCCACGCGCGAGCGCGGCAGGCACCCCGCAACGCGCACCTTCCAGGCGCTGCGCATCCATGTGAACGATGAGCTCGGCCAGCTCGAGCGCGGACTCGCCGCTGCCGTGGACGTGCTCGCCCCCGGTGGCCGGCTGGTGGTGATCAGCTTCCACTCGGTGGAAGACCGGGTGGTCAAGCGCTTCTTCAAGCGCGCCTCGAAGGGCGATCCGCAGTTCGCCGGCCGACCTGCGGTGCCGCTCGAGGCGCGGCCGTCCCTGCAGCTCATTGGCCGCAAGACCCGGCCCTCGCGTGCGGAGGCGCATCGCAATCCGCGAGCTCGCAGCGCGTTGCTGCGCGCCGCCGAGAGGCTCCCGTGATGATGTCCTCCGGAGCAATTCTCACTGGCGTCAGCCGCCGCACCCTCGCTTTCGCCGTGCCGCTGCTCTGGGTCGCGGTGCTGGCCTCGGCGGCTGCCGATATCTATTGCCGGCACCGCGCGCGGGAGCTGTTCGTGCAGCTCGAGGCGCTCGATGCGCGCCGCGACAATCTCGACATCGAATGGGGTCAGCTCCAGCTCGAGCAAAGCGCCTGGTCCACGCATGCCTTCGTCGAGAACGTCGCGCGCACCAAGCTGCACATGAGCACCCCCCCGCCGCAGGACATCAGGCTGGTCTCGCCATGAGGAGATCCCCGGGCGCAGCGCGCGGCAAGGGCAGCGCCCTGGGCTTCGGCCTGCGTCGCAGGCGTGACGGCTCCAGGTCGGCCGCGGCGCCTCGCGCCGCGCAACCGGCGGATCCACCGCGCTCGTTCCGCCTGAGGGCCCACTTCGCCTTCGGAGTGCTCGCCTGCGCCGCTTGCGGTCTGCTCTGGCGCGCGGTGAATCTGCAGCTGGTGGATCATGGATTCCTGTCGAGCCAGGGCGATGCGCGCTTCTCGCGTGTGGTGAGCATCACTGCGCACCGCGGGATGATCACCGACCGCTTCGGCGAGCCGCTCGCGGTGAGCACGCCGGTGGATTCGGTGTGGGTCAACCCGAAAGAGCTCGTGCTGGCGACCGATCAGATTCCCCGCCTGGCAACCGTGCTGCACATGGGCGCTCAGGATCTCGCCCGGCGCGTGACCAGCAACCTGGATCGCGAATTTCTCTATGTCGCCCGTCATCGCACGCCTGCCGAGGCCCGCAGTGTGAACGCGCTCGACATCCCGGGTGTGTACCTCGCCCGCGAGTACCAGCGCTACTACCCCGCCGGGGAGGTGACCGGACAGGTGCTCGGCTTCACGGACGTGGACGATGCCGGGCAGGAGGGCCTGGAGCTCGCCTTCGAGCACTGGCTGGCGGGCGAGGATGGCGTCAAGCGCGTGATCCAGGACCGCTACGGTCGCGTGGTGCAGGACGTGGACAGCATTCGTCCCGCGCGTCCCGGGCACGATCTCATGCTCTCGCTCGATCTGCGGCTGCAGTATCTCGCGTATCGCGAGCTCAAGCGTGCCGTGCGCGACCAGCGTGCGCGCGCCGGCTCGCTGGTCGTGATCGACGTGGCCACCGGCGAAGTGCTCGCGATGGTCAACCAGCCTGCGTTCAATCCGAACGATCGCGAGCAGATCGAGCTGGACGCTTACCGCAACCGCGCGGCGACCGACATTCTCGAGCCAGGCTCGGCGATGAAGCCGTTCTTCGTCGCGGCTGGACTTGCCTCGGGCCGCTACAACGATCGCAGCATCATCGATACCTCGCCGGGCTTCATCAAGGTCGGCTCACGCATCTTCGAGGATGAGCATGGCAGCCTCGGGCGCATCGACATTGCCACCATTCTCGCAAAGAGCTCCAACGTCGGGATGGCGCACATCGCGCTCTCGCTCGATCCCAAGCTCATGTGGGCGACGCTCACCGGCGTGGGTTTCGGGCGGTTGACGGGCAGCGGCTTTCCCGGGGAATCGGCGGGGTTGCTGAGCGGGTACTCGCACTGGCGCCCGACCGGCATCGCGACCATGTCCCACGGCTACGGTATCTCGGTCACGCCGCTGCAGCTTGCGCACGCATATGCAACGATCGGGGCGCTCGGGATCAACCGACCGGTCTCGCTGTTACGGCTCGATCAGCCGGCCGCCGGGACCCGCGTGCTCGATGAGCAAGTCTGCCGCGAGCTGATCGGGATGCTCGAGTCCGTGGTGACCGCCGAAGGAGCCACGGGCCTGAAGGCCGCGATTCCGGGCTATCGCGTGGCTGGAAAGACGGGAACTGCCTGGAAGGCGACGGGCGGGGGATACTCGACCAATCTCTACATGTCGGTATTCGCGGGCGTCGCCCCGGCCACGCGTCCGCGGCTGGCCGCCGCGGTGGTGATCGACGAGCCCAGTGCGGGTCTTCATATGGGCGGGGATGTCGCGGCGCCGGTCTTCGCGGCGGTGGTTGGCGGGGCGCTGCGCCTCCTTGGCGTGCCGCCCGACGAACCCATCGCGGTGCCCGCCGACGAGCAACCGGTGCGAGCGTACGCATCGCGTGGCTCGCGCACGGTGGCGCGGCGATGAGCGCGCAAGGTGCATCATCCCTCGCTCGTCTGACGGTGGGTCTGCTCGATCTGCCGGCCGACATTCAGGTGACCAACGTGACCCTCGACAGCCGTTCGGTCGAGCCGGGCAGCCTGTTTCTCGCCTGTCCGGGTGCGCGCCATCACGGGCTCGCCTTCGCTGGCCAGGCGATCGCCGCGGGCGCGCGCGCCATTCTCTACGAGCCGCAAGGGGCGGATGAGTCGCTGCGCGAAGCACGGGCCGCCGCGCGCAATCGAGTTGTGCTCTTCGCAAGCGTGCCGGGTCTCGCCGAGCATGCCGGGACGATCGCCGATCGCTTCTTCGGTGAGCCCTCGCAGTTCCTGGCGGTGGCCGGCGTCACGGGCACCAACGGCAAGACGACCTCCGCGTATCTGCTCGCCCAGGCGCTCACCATCCTCGGACGCACCGCCGGGTACATCGGCACGCTCGGCGCGGGACTGCCTGGCGCCATCGAGTCTTTCGGACTCACCACTGCCGATGTCGTGACCGTACATCGGCAGCTCGCCCACTTGCGCTCGCTCGGAGCCGAATGCGTTGGAATGGAGGTGTCCTCGCACGCGCTCGAGCAGGGACGGGTCAATGCGGTGCGGTTCCGTGCCGCAGCGTTCACCAATCTCACGCGCGATCACCTCGATTTCCATGGCTCGATGGCAGCCTACGGCGCGGCCAAGATGCGCCTGTTCGAGCGCGACGTGGCTGCTCGCATCATCAACGTGGATGATGCGTTCGGGCTCGAGCTCGCGCAGCGCTTTGCGGGCAGGCCCGGGCGGCTGGTCGTCACTGCGCGGCGCGCGAGCGGCGCGCAGTGGGCGGCCGCACATGGGGCGGAGTACGTCTGCGCGCGGCGCGTCGAAGCGCAGCCCGAGGGGCTCGGCCTCACCATCGCCTCGAGCTGGGGCACCACGCAGGTGCGGCTGCCTTTGATCGGGGATTTCAACGCCGACAATGCGCTCACGGTGCTCGGTGTGCTCCTCTCGGAGGACGTGCCGCTCGCGAGGGCGGCCGCGGCGCTCGTCTCCTGTGTGGCGCCTCCGGGGCGCATGGAGAAGATCGGGCCGGCCCGCGGCGTGCTCGCGATCGTCGATTACGCGCATACACCCGATGCGCTCGCCAATGCGCTGCGTGCCGCGCGCGCACACTGCAGTGGAACGTTGCGCGCGGTGTTCGGTTGTGGCGGCGATCGGGATCCCGGCAAGCGGCCCATGATGGGGCGCACGGCGCGCGAGCTGGCCGATGAGATCATCGTGACCGACGACAATCCGCGCACCGAGGACCCGCGGCACATCGTCGCGGAGATCCTCGAGGGTATCGGCTCGGACGCGAGGGTGAGGATCGAGCACGACCGTGCGGCAGCGATTCGCGATGCGCTCGCGGCCTGTGCGCCCGGAGATGTCGTGCTGATCGCCGGCAAGGGGCACGAGGATTACCAGCTCGTCGGTCGCGAGCGCCGGCCCTTCAGCGATCAGGCCGTCGCACGCGCATGGCTCGAAGGTTCGAAGGGGCAGGCATGATGGCGCGCACGCTAGGGGAATTTGCGCGGGCCTGCGGCGGTCGGCTCGAAGGGGCCGACCGCCCCTACACCTCGGTCTCCACCGATACGCGTACGCTGCGCTCCGGGGAGCTGTTCGTCGCTCTGAAGGGTCCGCGCTTCGACGGGCACGAGTTCCTCGGTGCGGCCGAGCAGGCGGGTGCCTCCGGAGCGGTGGTCGAGGTGGCCGACGGCACGCGCCTCGCCCGGATCGTCGTGTCGAGCGGGGAGGCCGCGCTGGCGCGTGCAGCGCACCAGTGGCGCACGCAATTCGAGATTCCGGTCATCGGGGTGGCGGGCAGCAACGGCAAGACGACCGTGAAGGAGATGCTTGCGGCGATCCTCGGACGCGCGGGCGCTTGCCTCGCAACGCGCGGCAATCTCAACAATCAGATCGGCGTGCCCCTCACGCTGCTGCGCTTGGAGCCGACGCATCGCTTTGCGGTGATCGAGATCGGCGCCAATCGCGCAGGCGAGGTGGCAGCGCTCGTCGCCCTCGCCCAACCGACGATCGGCCTCGTCACGAATGCCGGCGCCGAGCACCTCGAGGGCTTCGGCAGCCTCGAAGGCGCTGCGCGCGCCGAGGGCGAGATGGTCGAAGGACTCCCCGCCGACCGAGTCGCCGTTCTCAACGCCGACGACCAGTTCTTCTCGCTCTGGCGCGGCCTCACCCGCGCGCACGTCATCACCTTCGGCATCGAGGCGCAAGCGGACTTCCGGGCGCGCGCCCTTCGCGCCGAGATCGTCGCCGGGGAGTTTCGCACGCAATTCACGCTCGAGTGGGCGCACGGAAGCGTGCCGATGGAGTTGCGGCTGGCCGGTCGTCACAACGTGACGAACGCTCTGGCCGCAGCCGCAGCCGCATCCGCCGCGGGCGCCAGTCTCGAGCAGATCCGCGCGGGCCTCGCCACCATGAGCGCCGTGCAAGGGCGTCTGCAGTTGAAGCGCGCCCGTGGCGGTGCCTGGCTGATCGACGATACCTACAACGCCAATCCGAGCTCGGTGCGGGCCGCGATCGAGGTGCTGGCGCAGCTCGCGGGACGCAAATGGGTGGTGCTGGGGGACATGGCCGAGCTCGGCGCCTTCGCCGAGACCAGCCATACGGAGATCGGACAGTTCGCGCGCCAGCGCGGCATCGAGCGCTTGTTTGCGACCGGAAAGCTCGCGCAGCTGGCAGCCGAGAGCTTCGGGACCGATGCGAAGTGGTACCCCGATACCGAGTCTCTCGCGCGCGCGCTCGGGGAAGCGCTGACGCCCGATGCGTGTGTGCTGATCAAGGGCTCGCGCGTCAATCGCCTGGAGCGTGTCGTGGCGGCGCTGCTCGGCGCTCCAACTGCAGAGACGGGCCGAGGCGAGTAACCATGCTGTACTGGGTCACTCAGCGGCTGATCGGCCTTTACTCCGGCTTCAACGTCTTCTCGTATCTCACCTTGCGCGCCATCCTCGCGGCGATCTCGGCGCTCGGCTTCTCCTTGCTGTTCGGTCCCCTGATGATCACGAAGCTCTCGCGCTATCAGATCGGGCAGGTCGTGCGCGAGGACGGACCCAAGTCGCATCTGCCGAAGGCCGGCACGCCGACGATGGGCGGGACGCTCATTCTCACTGCGTTGCTGGTGGGGACGCTTCTCTGGGCGAACCTGCGCGACCGCTTCGTCTGGACCGTGCTCGGGGTGACCTTCGCCTACGGGCTCATCGGCTTCCTGGATGACTATCTGAAGCTCGTCGTGGGCAACTCACGCGGCCTCGTTCCGCGCTGGAAGTACTTCTGGCAGTCCGTGGCGGGTCTCACCACCGCCGCAACGCTCTACTACATGGCGCAGGTGCCCTCCGAGACGACTCTGTACCTGCCGTTCGTGAAGCGCTTCGCCGAGCCGCTCTCGGCGGTGAGCTTCATTCTGATCGCCTACCTGATGATCGCGGGCATGAGCAACGCCGTGAACCTCACGGATGGGCTCGACGGACTGGCAATCATGCCAGCGGTGCTGGTCTCAGCGGCGCTCGGCGTCTTTGCCTACGCGAGCGGCAACTCGGTGTACGCGGAGTACCTGGCGATCCCGGCAGTGCCGCGCGCCGGGGAGCTCCTGATCTTCTGCTCGGCGCTCGCGGGTGCGGGTCTGGGATTCCTGTGGTTCAACACCTACCCCGCACAGGTCTTCATGGGCGATGTCGGCGCGCTTGCGATCGGCGCGGCGATCGGGGTCATTGCCGTCATCGTACGTCAGGAGGTCGTCACGCTCATCATGGGCGGGGTGTTCGTGCTCGAGACCGCATCCGTCATCCTGCAAGTGGGCTCCTTCAAGCTCACGGGCCGACGCATCTTTCGCATGGCTCCGATCCATCATCACTTCGAGCTCAAGGGCTGGGCGGAGCCCAAGGTGATCGTGCGGTTCTGGATCATCTCCTTGCTGCTGGTGCTGATCGGGCTTGCGACCTTGAAGCTCAGATGAACGAGATCCGCACCAAGGCCTCGGTGGCAGTCATTGCGGGGCTCGGCCGCACGGGCTACTCCTGCGCGGTCTACTTGCGCGCACGGGGCTGGCGCATCGCAGTGACCGATACGCGCGCGGCGCCGCCCGAGCTCGAGCGACTCAGGGCGCTCGATCCCGACATTCCCACGCGCCTGGGCGGGCTCGATCCGGGATTGCTCGATCAGGCCGTGTATGTCGTCGTCTCGCCCGGGCTTTCGCTCTCGGATCCGTTCTTCAACGAGGCGCGGCGCCGGGGGCTCGATATCGTCGGGGACATCGAGCTCTTTGCGCTCGCAGCCGATGCGCCCGTCGTCGGTGTGACCGGCACGAATGGCAAGAGCACCGTGACCACGCTCGTCGGACGCATGGCCGAGAGAGCGCGGCTCAGGGTACGGGTCGGGGGGAATCTCGGCGATCCCGCGCTCGATCTGCTGACCGCCTCGCAGCGCGATCCCGAGCGCACCGAGCTCTACGTTCTGGAGCTCTCGAGCTTTCAGCTCGAGTCCACGCGCTCGCTCGACTTGAAGGCCGCGACCGTGCTGAACGTGACGCCCGATCATCTGGATCGCTACGCATCCCTTGCGGACTACGCCGCCGCCAAGGCCCGCATCTTCGCAAGATGCGACACGGCCATCGTGAACCTCGACGATCCGCTCGTCGTGGCAATGCCGCTGCCGGGTCAAGCGACACTCAGCTTCTCGCTGCGCGCCACCAGTGCGGCCGATTTTGCGATCGCGAGCGGCGCGGCGAATCGCGCCGCTTCGCTCGATAGCTGGATCACGCGCCGCAACGAGCCGCTGCTGCCACTGCGCGAGTTGCGGCTCCAGGGGTTGCACAACACCGCGAATGCGCTCGCGGCGCTTGCGCTCGGGGAGGCCGTCGGCCTGCCGACCGACGCGATGCTTGCGGAGCTGAAGAGCTTCTCGGGGCTACCGCACCGCTCCCAATGGATTGCCGAGGTGGGCGGGGTCACTTACGTCGACGACTCGAAGGGCACGAACGTCGGTGCGACGATCGCTGCGGTGTCCGGCATGGCAGGCCCCCTGGTTGCGATTCTCGGAGGCGAGGGCAAGCAGCAGGACTTCACACCGCTCGCGGCCGCGTTTCGCGGCAAGGTGCGCCACGCAGTGCTGATAGGCCGCGACCGGGAGGCGATCGGTCGCGTGCTGAATGGGATCTCGACCCTCGAGCGCTGCGACACGCTCGAGGAGGCGGTGCTTGCGGCGGCACGTGCAGCCCGGCCCGGCGACACCGTGCTCCTGTCTCCGGCCTGTGCAAGCCTCGACATGTTCCGCGACTACGCCCATCGCGGCAGGGTGTTCACGCAGGCCGTGCGGGAGCTCGCCGCATGACATCGATCGCAGACGGTTGGGGCCTGACCTACGCGCGCTCGGGCAAGCGTCGCGGCGGCCTGCGCATCGACACCGTCACGCTGGCTCTGGTGCTCGCGATCGTGCTGCTCGGGCTGGTGATGGTGACCTCGGCCTCGATCTCGATCGCGAGCCAGGAGAACGGCGAGATGTTCTTCTACCTCGCGCGGCAGCTCGTGCTGACCGTGATCGGCACCGCGGCCGCGGCGCTCGTGCTGCTGGTGCCCACCGAGCGGCTCGAGAAGCTCGCCGTGCCACTGCTCATCGCCGCGTTCGTGCTGCTGTTTCTGGTGCTCGTACCGGGGCTGGGTCACACCGTGAACGGGAGCCGACGCTGGCTCAAGGTGACCGGCATCAGCTTCCAGGTTTCCGAGCTGGCGCGCGTGTTCATTCTCATCTACCTCGCAAGCTATGCCGTGCGCAAGGAGCAGGAGCTGCGCGGCTCCTTCGGCGGATTGTTCAAGCCGCTCGCACTGACGGCCTGCGCCGGAGGGCTGCTGCTCGCGGAGCCGGACTTCGGCGCGGCCACGGTGCTGTTCGCGGCCGGCTTCGGCCTGCTGTTCCTGGCGGGAGCGCGCGTGCGCTACGTCCTGGCGATGACGCTGATCGCCGCAGCCGCGCTTGCCCTGATTGCCATGAGCTCGAGCTATCGCGTGCGGCGCCTCACCGCCTTCATCGACCCGTGGGCCGACCCGTTCAACAGCGGCTTCCAGCTCACCCAGTCGCTCATTGCGATCGGCCGCGGCGGCTGGTTCGGCGTGGGCCTGGGCGACAGCGTGCAGAAGCTTTTCTACCTGCCGGAGGCGCACACGGACTTTCTGTTCGCGGTGCTCGCGGAGGAGCTCGGTCTGGCTGGCGCGCTGGCGACCCTCGGCCTGTTTCTCGCGCTGGTGTGGCGCGCCTTCTTCATCGCGCGCCTCGCGGCCAACAACGGCCTGAAGTTCCCGGCGTACCTCGCCGCCGGATTCGGGCTCTGGCTGGGCATTCAGGCGTTCATCAACATCGGCGTCAACATGGGGGTGCTGCCCACCAAGGGATTGACGCTGCCGCTCATGAGCTATGGGCGCTCCAGTTTGACGGTGACGCTCGCCTGGGTGGGCCTGTTGCTGCGCGTATATCACGAGGCGACCGCCAGCGCGCGCGGCGCGGCAACCACCCGCGAGCGCTCCCCCAGGGAGGCCGAGGCGTGAGGCTGCCACCCGATCGACCGGCGCTCATCATGGCCGGAGGCACCGGGGGTCACGTGTTTCCGGCGCTGGCGCTGGCGCGTCTGCTGCGCGCAAGCTCGGTCGAGGTCGTTTGGCTCGGAACGCGCCGCGGACTCGAGGCGCGGCTGGTGCCCGCGGAGCCGCTTCCGATCGAGTGGCTGTCGGTCGGCGGATTGCGCGGCAAGGGGCTGCTCACGCTCGCCGCTGCGCCGTGGCGCCTGGCGGTCGCGCTGTTGCAGGCTCTGCGCGTGATGTGGCGCCGCCGACCGTTCGTGGTCGTGGGCCTCGGCGGATTCGTGACCGGGCCGGGAGGCTTGGCGGCCTGGCTCACGCGCCGCCCGCTCATCATCCACGAGCAGAATGCCATCGCCGGCTTCACCAATCGCTGCCTCGCACACCTCGCGCGGGAGGTTCTGGAGGCCTTTCCCGGCAGCTTCGGCGCTTCGGTGCACACGCGTGTCATCGGCAACCCCGTGCGTCGGGAGATCATTCAAAGTGCCCCGCCTGCCGCGCGATTTGCGCAGCGCGGGAACGCCATCCGCCTGCTGGTGATCGGCGGCAGCCAGGGAGCGGTTCGCCTCAACACCGTCGTGCCGCATGCGCTCGCGAAGCTCCCGGGCGAGCTCGCCATGGAGGTGCGTCATCAGTCCGGGGAGCGCTGGCTCGAGGCGGCGCAGCGCAGCTACGAGACTGCAGGCGTGCGCGCCGCAGTGACGGCCTTCATCGAGGACATGGCGCAAGCCTACGAGTGGGCCGATCTGGTGATCTGTCGCGCCGGCGCCCTCACGATCTCGGAGCTTGCCGCGGCGGGCGTGGGCGCGATCCTCGTGCCGTTCCCGGCCGCGGTGGACGATCATCAGACGGCCAACGCGCGCTACCTGGTCGAGGCCGGAGCAGCCGTGCTGATCAGCGACCGGGAGCTGACCGCGGAGCGACTGCGCACCGAGTTGCAGCGCATCTGCGCGACGCGTGCGCCGCTGCTGGCCATGGCCGAGCGCGCTCGCTCCCTCGCCCGCCCCCGCGCGGCCGATGAGCTGGCCGAGACCTGCCTCAAGTACGCGGAGGGCGAGGCATGACCACCGGCCGCGCCGACCGTATGCGCCGGATCAATACGATCCACTTCATCGGGATCGGCGGCAGCGGCATGGGCGGCATCGCCGAGGTGCTCTTGAACCTCGGCTACAGCGTTCAGGGCTCGGATGCGAAGGAGAACGCGATGACCCGGCGGCTGGCCGAGCTGGGCGCGCGCATCTCCATCGGCCATTCCGCCGAGCACGTGCGCGGGGCAGACGTCGTGGTCGTCTCGAGCGCCGTGCCGGCGGAGAATCCCGAGCTGCGCGCGGCGCTTGCGCAGCGCACGCCCGTCGTGGCGCGCGCCGAGATGCTCGGTGAGCTCATGCGCTTCCGCTACTCGATCGCCGTGGCCGGAACGCACGGCAAGACGACCACCACGAGCCTCGTGGCGAGCATCCTCGCCGAGGGCGGCACGGATCCGACCTTCGTGATCGGCGGCCGCCTGCGCAGCGCCGCGAGCAATGCACGGCTGGGCGCGGGGCGCTACCTGGTCGCCGAGGCGGACGAGAGCGATGACTCCTTCACGCACCTGCAACCGCTCATCGCGGTAGTGACCAACATCGACAACGATCACCTCGCAACCCACGAGGGCAGCTTCGAGCGACTGAAGCAGAGCTTCGTCGAGTTCCTGCACAATCTGCCGTTCTACGGACTTGCGATCCTGTGTCTCGACGACGAGCACGTGCGCGGCATCCTGCCGCTCGTGGGGCGGCCCGTCATGACGTATGGGTTCGCGCCCGAGGCCGACGTGCGCGCCGTGAATCTGCGGGGCGAGGGCCTGCGGACGCGCTTCGATGTGATGCGCTCCGGTGTGGCAGCCCGGCACGCCGCGAGCGTCGATCCCGCCTCGCACGGCCTGCTGTCGCTCGAGCTCAATCTGCCCGGGACGCACAACGTGCTCAATGCGCTGGCCGCGGTCGCCGTGGCGACCGAGCTCGAGGTCGAGGACGCGGCGATTCAACGTGCGCTGGAGGGGTTCCAGGGCATCGAGCGGCGGCTTCAGCACATCGCCGACGTGGACACGCCCGCCGGCCGAGTGAGCCTCGTCGATGACTACGGACATCATCCGACCGAGATCGCAGCCAGTCTCGAGGCGCTGCGCCAAGGCTACCCCGGGCGCCGTATCGTGCTGGCGTTCCAGCCGCATCGCTTCACGCGCACGCGCGATCTGCTCGACGACTTCGCAAGGGTGCTCTCCAGCGCCGAGGTCCTGCTCGTGACGGAGGTGTACGCGGCCGGCGAGTCGCCGATCGCGGGCTGCGACGGCCGCGCCATCTGCCGCGCGGTGCGCTCGCGCGGGCAGGTCGAGCCGATCTTCGTGGAGAAGGTCGAGGAGCTGGCCGAGTCGCTCAGGGACGTGCTCCGCGCGGGCGACGTGATCGTCACGATGGGCGCAGGTCACATCAACACCGTCGCGCAGGCGCTTCCCGCAGCGCTTGGTGGCGAGGTCTCGAGGCGCGCATGGGGCCGGAGCTGACCATGGCCGTCGCACCCGAGTTCATGCCTCGCGTGAAGCGTCAGGAGCGCATGAGCCGCCACACCTCCTGGCACGTCGGCGGTCCGGCGGAGATCTTCTTCACCCCGCGCGATCGCCAGGACCTCGTCGCCTTCCTGCGCTCGCTGCCGCCGGACACGCCGCTGCACTGGATCGGATTGGGCAGCAACCTCCTGGTGCGCGATGCGGGCCTCAAGGGAGTCGTCATCGCGACCCAGGGAGCGCTCGAGCGGCTCGACCGGCTGAGCGAGGCCACGGTGTATTGCGAGGCGGGAGTGGCCTGCGCGCGCCTCGCGAGGCAATGCATCAAATGGGGACTCGGACCGGCGGAGTTCTTTGCCGGAATTCCGGGCACCGTGGGCGGTGCGCTCGCCATGAATGCGGGGGCGTTTGGCGGGGAGACCTGGGCGCACGTCATCGAGGTCGAGACACTCGATCGCCGCGGCACTGAGCACCGCCGCGCGCCGCAGGAGTACGAGGTGGGTTACCGCCACGTGCGCCTGCTCGGCGCACCAGGGGACCCGGCAAGCGAGGGATTCATCGCTGCCAGGCTGCGCTTCGAGCGCAACACGGCCGCGAACGTGACGCAGGTGCGCACGCTGCTCGCGCGGCGCAAGGCCTCGCAGCCGATCGGGGAGTGGAGCTGCGGCTCGGTATTCACCAATCCGCCCGGCGATCATGCCGCGCGTTTGATCGAGACCGCCGGACTCAAGGGCTACCACATCGGCGATGCCTGGGTCTCCGAGAAGCACGCCAACTTCATCATCAATCGAGGCGAGGCGACGGCCGCGGACATCGAGCGGCTGATCGAGTACGTGCAATCCGAGGTCGAGCGCCGCCACGGTGTGCGCCTGGCTCCCGAGGTACGGATCATCGGGGAGCGAGCGGACGGCGCATCGGGGGGGCACCCCTAGCCATGTGGAGACGCGCCAATCGACTGAAGCGGACCGAAGCATCCCGGCGCTTGAGCCTGCCGAGGATCAACGTACGCCGCGTCCTGATCTCGGTGGCCGGGATCGCCGCGGTGGCCGCGTGCCTCGCCTTCGGCATCTCCGCGCTCAATCAGCCCATCCAGTCGGTCGCGATCGCCGGCCGCTTCCAGCGCGTGTCCCCGCTCGACGTGGAGCGTGTGGTCAGGGCGAGCGTGCGCGGCGCGGGGCTCGTGAGCGTGAATCTTGCCGCGCTCTCGGGCGCGGTCGCGCAGCTGCCGTGGGTCGACAGCGTTGCGATCGAGCGCAGCTGGCCGCGCGGCCTGACGGTGCATATCACCGAGCAGGTGCCCGCGGCGCGCTGGGGAGAGGCCGGCCTGATCAACGTGCGCGGAGAGCTGTTCAATGGCGACGCCCGCCACATACCGCTCGAGCTGCCGCATCTGTCGGGCCCCGACGGCAGCGAGCCGGCTGTCGCGCAGCGCTACCTCGCGATGCAGGGCCGTCTGGCCGAGGCAGGCATGCGCTTGACGGCGCTCCGGCTCGATGCGCGCGGCGCCTGGGAGCTCGACCTCGACAACGGTGTCACGGTGCGGCTCGGCCGCAAACGCGTCGATGACCGCTTCGATACGTTCATGGCGGTGGCTTCGAAGATCGTCGCGCAGCGAGCGGGCGACATCGCTTACGTGGACATGCGCTACTCGAACGGCTTTGCAATCGGCTGGCGCGGGGGCAGCGCATGAAAAAGACCGACAGAAACATTGTCATAGGGCTAGACATCGGCACCTCGAAAGTCGTCGCACTGGTCGGTGAGGCGAGCGGCGATTCGATCGAGGTGCTCGGTATCGGGTCGCAACCCTCGCGAGGCCTGAAGAAGGGCGTCGTGGTCAACATCGAGTCGACCGTGCAGTCGATCCAGCGCGCGGTCGAGGAAGCCGAGCTGATGGCCGGATGCGAGATTCATTCGGTGTACGCCGGGATCGCGGGCAGCCACGTGCGCAGCCTGAACTCCCACGGGGTGGTGGCCATTCGCGACCGCGAGGTGACGCACGGCGACGTGGAGCACGTGATCGATGCAGCCAAGGCAGTCGCCATTCCCGCCGATCAGAAGATCCTGCACGTGCTGCCGCAGGAATTCATCATCGACGGACAGGAAGGCATCCGCGATCCCATCGGGATGTCCGGCGTGCGCCTCGAGGCCAAGGTGCACATCGTCACCGGCGCGGAGAGCGCCGCGCAGAACATCGAGAAGTGCATCCAGCGCTGCGGGCTCGAGGTGGAGGACATCGTCCTGGAGCAGCTCGCATCGAGCTTCGCGGTGCTCACGGACGATGAGAAGGAGCTCGGCGTGTGTCTGGTGGACGTGGGCGGCGGCACGACCGACATCGCAGTCTTCTCCGCCGGGGCCATCCGCCACACCGCGGTGATCCCGATCGCAGGGGATCAGGTCACCAACGACATCGCGGTGTCCATGCGCACGCCGACGCAGCACGCCGAGGACATCAAGGTGCGTTACGCCTGCGCACTCTCGCAGCTCGCAAATCCGGACGAGACGATCGAGGTGCCGAGCGTGGGCGAGCGGCCCGCGCGGCGCCTCGCGCGCCAGACGCTCGCCGAGGTGATCGAGCCGCGCTACGAGGAGCTCTTCGGGCTGGTGCGCGAGGAGCTGCGCCGCAGCGGCTTCGAGGAGACGATCGCCGCCGGCATCGTGCTGACCGGGGGCAGCGCCAAGATGGAAGGCGCGATCGAGCTCGCCGAGGAGGTGTTCCACATGCCCGTGCGGCTCGGGTTGCCGCAGCAGGTCGAGGGCCTCGCGGAGGTGGTTCGCAATCCGATCTTCTCAACCGGCGTGGGGCTGCTGCTCTACGGACGCGAGAACACCTTGCCGGCGCGGCAGCGCCGCTCGCTCGCCAGCGCCACGACCATGCTCGAGCGCATGCGGGCCTGGTTCCAGGGCAACTTCTGAGCAATTTTTTGACAGACGCAGATTTGAGAACGCTGACAGACACTGGGGATCGATCGAAGCTGACACCAAGGCCCATCGAAGCTGACAGGCAACGCTTGAGAGCATCGCGGGGAGATTTCCACCATCGTTTTTGGAAGAGGAGCACAGAACAATGTTCGAATTAATGGATGCATACAGCCAGAGCGCCATCATCAAGGTGATCGGCGTCGGCGGCGGCGGAGGGAACGCCGTTGCGCACATGGTCACGAGCGGCATCGAAGGTGTGGATTTCATGTGCATCAACACCGATGCACAGGCTCTCAAACACTCGAAGGTGAAGACGGCGTTGCAGATCGGCTGCAACATCACCAAGGGGCTGGGCGCCGGGGCCGATCCGGAGGTGGGTCGCCAGGCCGCCATGGAGGATCGGGATCGCGTGATCGAGCTGGTCGAGGGATGCGACATGCTGTTCATCACCGCCGGCATGGGTGGGGGAACGGGTACGGGGGCTGCGCCGGTCGTGGCACAGGTCGCCAAGGAGCTCGGCATCCTCACGGTCGCCGTGGTGACCAAGCCCTTCGAGATGGAAGGCGGCAAGCGCTCGCTCGTCGCCGAGCATGGCATCGCAGAGCTCAGCAAGTACTGCGACTCGCTGATCACCATTCCCAACCAAAAGCTGCTGACGGTGCTCGGACCGCAAACGACGCTGCTCGATGCTTTCAAGTCCGCAAACCACGTCCTGCAGGGGGCGGTTCAGGGCATCGCCGAGCTCATCACCCGTCCGGGTCTCATCAATGTCGACTTCGCCGACGTGCGTACGGTCATGGCGGAGACCGGGATGGCCATGATGGGATCGGGTGCGGCAAGCGGCGAAGGTCGCGCCCGCGAGGCAGCCGAGGCAGCAGTCTCCTCGCCGTTGCTCGAGGACATCAACTTGGCCGGTGCCCACGGCATTCTCGTCAATGTGACGGCCGGGATGGACCTTTCCATCGGTGAATTCCAGGAGGTCGGCAACATTGTGAAACAGTTCGCATCGGAGGATGCGACGGTCGTCGTCGGGACGGTCATCGATCCGGATCTTACAAACCAGGTGCGCGTTACAGTGGTAGCAACGGGACTTGGCCGTCCTGCGACGGCAGTGCGGCATCCGGGGCTGCGCGAGTCGCCGCAGCGCGAGACAGCCGCACGCGAGCCGGCCGCGCGGGACACCTCGATGCGGCTCGTCCGGCGGGCGCAGCCGATGTCGAGCAGCGACTACGCCGCGCTCGACAAACCCACGGTGCAGCGCCAGCGTGCAGTGGGCGATGGTCTGCGCCAAGAGCAGGAGCCGGAGGAGTTGCTGGATATTCCGGCTTTCCTGCGTCGCCAGGCCGACTGAGTTGCCGGGCGCAAATTGAGCGCAGAGCCGCGCGAGGCTTGAGGCCCGCAGGGCGTCAACGCCTCGCTGCGGACGGCGTTCTGGCAACGGAAACTGGGCGCCGGCTCGCTTGCCGGCGCTCGAGCTTGCTGTAAGCTTGGAGGGTCATGGTCGGGCAACGCACTTTGAAGAACTCTATCCGCGCAACGGGCGTCGGGCTGCATACGGGAAAGAAAGTCCTGATGACCCTGCGTCCCGGCGCACCCGATACCGGCATCGTGTTCCAGCGTTCAGATCTTCCCTCGACGCCTGAGATCCAGGCGCATGCCGAGAACGTCGGAGATACCGTAATGGGTACGACTCTGGTGAAAGGCGGCGTGCGGGTCTCGACGGTGGAGCATCTGCTTTCCGCGTTCGCCGGTCTGGGCATCGACAACGCGGTCGTCGAGGTGAGCGCGGCCGAGGTGCCCATCATGGATGGCAGCGCCGGGCCGTTCGTATTCCTGCTGCAGTCCGCCGGCATCGAGGAGCAGCGCACACCCAAGCGCTTCATCCGCATCATCAAGCCGATGCTGGTGGAAGAGGGCGACAAGTGGGCGCGGTTCGATCCCTTCGATGGATTCAAAGTGAATTTCGAGATCGAGTTCAACCACCCGATCTTCAAACGGCGTGCGCAGCGCGCTTCGATGGACTTCTCGACCACCTCGTTCCTGAAGGAGGTCAGCCGCGCGCGCACGTTCGGCTTCATGCGCGATCTGGAGATGCTGCGCTCGCGCAATCTCGCGCTCGGCGGCAGTCTCGATAATGCGATCGTGCTCGATGAGTTTCGCGTGCTGAACGAGGACGGCCTGCGCTACGAGGACGAATTCGTCAAGCACAAGATCTTGGATGCGATCGGCGATCTGTATTTGCTCGGCCACGGATTGATCGGGGAGTTCAGCGGGCACAAGTCCGGTCACGCCCTCAACAACAAGCTGCTGCGGGCGCTGCTCGCCGATCGGACCAGCTGGGAGGAGGTCGTGTTCGAGACCCCTGCCGAGGCGCCGATCTCCTACATCGAGGCCGCAGCCCTCTCGAACGGGGCTTCCCTCTGACAACCCCGCGGCGCCTTCACGGTGCCGGCAGCACTCGCACCGCGATGCGCTCGATCTTGGGGTGCGCGGCGCGCAGCTCGCTTTCGAGCTCGGCGATGGCATAGCGCAGCCGCACGCCCCAGCCTGCGGAGGCCGCAAATAGCACCAGCTCACCGCCCGACTCGACGATCCCGGTCAGCCGGCCGCGAAGCTGGGCAGGCAGGCGCAATGTGAACCAGTTCCGCCAATATTGCTGCCGGGACGCCTGCTCGGCGATCGACGCGAGCATCGGGCTGCCCCGCCCGATCAGGCTCTTGACAGAATCCGCACCGGGACGGATTCGTGCTACGGAACGTGAAGCGGACCGAATTTTCTTGTCTCGTCGTGGCGTATTCGGCATAGTCGGGCTGCTGAGTCGCAATAGACTAAGTCGGCAGGGACTGAGCCGGAACGAACCGAGCCTGGGGTTGCTGCTCCGCTTTTTTTCCGCGGATCCTTTCGGGGGCGCGCAGCATGAACATATTCGTATTCTCGCAGGGTCGAGACGGGCGGTCGCGACAGTTTGCTCTCGGGCATCCCGTCGCGCTCGGGGCGATCGGCGCACTTGCGCTCGCCATTCTCGGCACGGCCTTCGCGATCGGAATGCAGCTTGGCCAGCGCAGCGGCCATGCACTCGGAACCGTCCAGGTGGACCGTTGGTCGAGCGCCCTGACCGAGCAGAAATCCGAGATCTCGAGCCTCAAGCGCCAGCTCCAGGACGAGGCGAACGCGCTCGCGATCCGCATTGCACGGCTGGATGCGCACGTCGTACGCATCGATGAGCTTGGCAAGCGCCTGACGAGCATGGCGCACATCGATCACCGCGACATCAACTTCGATGAGGAGCCGCCGGTGGGCGGTCCCGAGGGTGAGGACGACGGGGTCAGTCCCGGGCTCTCGGACCTGTCGAGCTCGTTGAGCCAGCTCGAGCAACGGGTGGAGCTGCGCGATGCGCAGCTCGCCGCGCTCGAGAACGTGATGCTCTCGCGCGACCTCAATGCCTCGATCCGCCCGGAAGGCCGCCCGGTCACGCAGGGCTTCATTTCATCGTATTTCGGCGAGCGTAACGACCCGATCACCGGAAAAGAGGAGTTCCACAAGGGCGTGGACTTCGCAGGCAACGAAGGAGACCCCGTGGTCGCCGTGGCCGCCGGCGTGGTCACCTGGGCCGGGGATCGGACAGGGTGGGGCAAGCTCGTCGAGATCGACCATGGAAAGGGCTACTCCACGCGGTACGCTCATAACGAGCGCACGCTCGTGACCGTAGGCCAGACGGTGCGGCGCGGTCAGGAGATCGCGCTCATGGGCTCCACCGGGCACTCGACCGGACCCCACGTCCACTTCGAAGTGCTGCACAACGGCCGACAGGTCAATCCGCTCGCCTTCATCGAGCAGACCAAGTCTCAGCCCCCATCGGCCTCCGGAGCCGGCTGAGCCCCGGCGCGAGCTCGCGGCCGCCTCCTTGCAATCGGCGGCTCCCGCCAGCATATGAGCGGCTCGGCCGGGCCGAGGTAGAACCGGTTGGGCTCGATCGAGTCTACTTGAGTACAATAGCGGGCTTCGGCGGGCCGGTTCGGTCGCATAACTATTTGGCCAGGCTCGTGTTTTGATCAGGAATTTTCGTGCTCAAGCTGCTCACGCGCGTCTTCGGCAGCCGTAATGATCGGCTGCTCCGCACCTACACCCACCTCGTCAGGGCTGCTAATGCCTTCGAGAAGCCGATTCAGGCCCTGAGCGATGATGCGCTGCGCGCCAAGACCCAGGAATTCCGCGACCGGCTGAAGTCGGGCGCCACGGTCGATTCGCTGCTCCCGGAGGCCTTCGCGGTCGTGCGCGAGGCCTCGCAGCGCACGCTGAAGATGCGCCACTTCGACGTGCAATTCATCGGTGGTATTGCACTGCACCAGGGCAAGATCGCCGAGATGCGCACGGGCGAGGGCAAGACGCTCGTTGCAACCCTCCCCTGCTACCTCAACGCCCTGAGCGGCGAGGGTGTGCACGTCGTCACCGTCAACGAGTACCTCGCGCAGCGCGACGCGGACTGGATGTCGCCCATCTATCGCTTTCTCGGCATGACTGTCGGGGTGATCAAGAACGCGCAGTCGCATGAGGAGAAACGCGAGGCCTACGGGTGCGACATCACCTACGGCACGAACAACGAATTCGGGTTCGACTATCTGCGCGACAACCTCGCCTTTCGGCTGGAGGATCGCGTGCAGCGCGGTCTCGCCTTTGCGGTGGTGGACGAGGTGGACTCGATCCTGATCGACGAGGCGCGCACCCCGCTCATCATCTCGGGGCCTGCGGAGGAGAGCACGGAGCTCTACGTGCGCATCAACGCGCTGATCCCGCGCCTTACGCGCCAGAAGGAGGAGAACGGTCCGGGCGACTTCAGCGTCGATGAGAAGCAGAAGCAGTGCCATCTCACCGAGGAGGGGCACGAGAAGGTCGAGAACCTCATGGCCGAGGCGGGATTGCTGCGCGAGGGCGAGAGCCTGTACGACGCGGCGAACATCCGCCTGATGCACCACCTCAACGCGGCCCTGCGCGCGCATGCGCTCTACAAGCGCGACGTGGAATACATCGTACGCGGCGGCGAGGTCATCATCGTCGATGAGTTCACGGGGCGCACGATGCCCGGACGGCGCTGGTCGGATGGCCTGCATCAGGCCATCGAGGCGAAGGAGGGCGTGCGCATTCGCGAGGAGAACCAGACCGTCGCCTCGATCACGTTCCAGAACTACTTCCGGCTCTACAAGAAGCTCTCCGGTATGACGGGCACCGCCGATACCGAGGCGCCCGAGTTCATGCAGATCTACGGGCTCGAGGTGGTGGTGATCCCCACTCACAAGCCGATGGTCCGCAAGGACATGCCCGATTTCGTGTACCTCACGCAAAAGGACAAGTTCGCGGCGATCATCGAAGACATCAAGGACTGTGTGCAGCGCGAGCAGCCCGCGCTCGTCGGTACCACCTCGATCGAGACCTCCGAGTTCCTGTCGGAGATGCTGGAGAAAGAGGGCATCCCTCACCAGGTGCTGAACGCCAAGCAGCACGAGCGCGAGGCCTTGGTGGTTGCGCAGGCGGGCAGGCCTGCAACCGTCACGATCGCCACGAACATGGCCGGCCGCGGCACCGACATCGTGCTCGGCGGCAATCTCTCGGCGGAGCTCGCGCAGCTGCCGCCCGAAGCCAGCGATGTGGATCGTGCGGGTGCCCGCTCCAGCTGGCAGGCGCGGCACGAGCAGGTCGTCGGATCGGGCGGCCTGCACATCATCGGCACGGAGCGCCACGAGTCCCGCCGCATCGACAATCAGCTGCGCGGCCGCTCGGGCCGCCAGGGCGATCCGGGCTCCAGCCGCTTCTATCTCTCGATGGAAGACAACCTGATGCGCATCTTCGGCGATCCGAATCGCACGAAGCGCCTGCTGCAGATGGCCGGGATGAAGGAAGGCGAGGTGATCGAGAGCGGCATGCTCACTCGCCAGATCGAGAAGGCGCAGCGCAAGGTCGAGGCCCACAACTTCGATATCCGCAAGCAGCTGCTCATCTTCGACGATGTGGCCAACGACCAGCGCAAGGTGGTCTACCAGCAGCGCACCGAGCTGATGGCGGCCGAGGACCTGTCGGCGCCCGTGCGCGGCATCCGCGAGGAGGCCATCGGCACGCTCATCGATCAGCACCTACCGAAGACGGCGGCCTCGTCGGACTGGGATCTGCAGGGTCTCGCGCAGAGCATCTCGCGGGAATTCAACGTGCGGGTCGATCCGAAATCCTGGCTCGAGCAAGACCCCGAGCTGGAGGAGTCGGTGCTGCGGCAACGCATCGTCGAGGCGGTGGACGCGGCGTACGACCAGAAGGTGGAGCGCATCGGCGCGCCCATCATGCGGCACCTGGAGAAGGACGTGATGCTGCGCACGCTCGATACGCACTGGCGCGAGCATCTGGCCGCGATGGATTACCTGCGCCAGGGCATTCACCTCCGGGGCTATGCGCAGAAGGACTACCGCTTCGAGTACAAGAGCGAAGCGTTCGAGATGTTCTCGGCGATGCTCGATCGGGTGAAGTTCGATACCGTCTCGACGCTCTCGAGAATCGAGGTGCGTACGCAGGAGGAGATCGATCGCGAGGAGGAGGAGCGGCGCGAGCGGCTGATGCGCGCGCTGCAAGCACAGCACCTCGAGGCGCAGTCCGCGCTGACCGCTGCGGAGGAGGCTGCTGCCGCGCAACAGGATCCAGCGCAGCGAGGCGCCGGTCCGTTTGGCAGACCTGCGGCCGGGATGGGTGCGGCCGGCTCGCTGGGACTGCCGCCGGGTCCGCCCGTGGATGCTCAAGGCACCTTCGTGCGCAGCGAGCGCAAGATCGGGCGCAACGAGCCCTGCCCGTGCGGATCGGGCAAGAAATACAAGCACTGCCACGGTCAGCTCTCGAGCGTGGAGTAAGGCGGCCGCGCCGCTGCGCCCGATGAGCGAGCTCCGCATTCGCGTGGTCGCTGCGGCGCTGTTCGACCGCGATGGTCGCGTGCTGATCACCGAACGTCCCCCCGGAAAGCACATGGCGGGTCGGTGGGAGTTCCCGGGCGGGAAGGTGGCCCCGGGGGAAAGTGACGAGCAAGCGCTCAAGCGCGAGCTCGAGGAGGAGCTCGGCATCGAGATGCTCTCCGGAAGCCCCCTGCTCGAGCTTGCGCACGAGTATCCCGATCGCAGCGTCGAGCTCGCGATGTGGGCGGTGGCCCGATACGAAGGGCAGCCGCGCAGCCTCGACGGTCAGCGCCTGAAGTGGGTGGCCCTCGAGCATCTCCCCCGGGAGGACATTCTGGAGGCTGACAGACCCTTCATCCAGGCGCTGCTGTTGCGCGGCGCACCGTCCCCCAGAGTCGGCGCAGAGGCTCCCTGATACAATTGCCGCACTTGCACGTGTGAATGGAAAGCTATGGCATCCCCACCCGACATACCCGAGATCAAGCTGGACCCCAACGGCTTGTATCGCGAGGAGATCCTGACCGACCGCAAGGCGGGAACGCTCCGCCGGCTGGTTCCCGTCAAGCTCGACGGATCGCCCGACACCACCCGGGCCGTGCTGTTCTCCGGCCAGACTCAGCTGCTCACCCCGGCCGGAGTGCTGCCCCTCTCCTTCGACATCGAGGCTGCCACGCTCGAGGATGCGCTGAAGAAGTTTCCGGATGCGATGAAGCACGCGCTGGACGAGGCGATCGAGGAAGCCCGCGAGTATCGGCGCGAAGCGGCCTCGCGCATCGTGGTGCCCGAGGTGGGGGCGGGTGGCCTCGGCCCCGGACCGGCGCCCGGCGGTGGGGGGAAGATCAAGTTCCCGTAGGCGGCTCCTCCGAATCGGGGGGTGGCTTATCGCCCGGGATTCCGCGCTGCTCGCTGAACCATCCCCCAAGATCGATGAGCTTGCACCGCTCGCTGCAGAACGGTCGAAACGGGTAGGCGTCGGACCATTGAATGGGCCGGCCGCACGTCGGGCACCGGCTGGCAGCTGCCCTCACGAGCAGCAGCAGAGCATGAACTTCACGTCCCCTTCGGCCTGGGTGGGCCGAGCCGTGAGTCCATTCCAGGTCAGGAAGCGAATGCTGCACCGATAGTGGCTGCCGCTGATCTCCGGATAGAGCCCCAGCGAGGCCGGCAGCGAGATGCGCAGCAGCTGGGACGGCGAGTCCCGATCGAAGGTGATGTGGAACACACCCGCCTGCGCGGTTTCCTCCCGCGCCCGACCGCTCTGCCGTGTGAGCCACAGGAGCTCCGTGATCGCATCACACATGGGTCGCAGCATCGTCAGCCACTCGCCGAAGGTCTGCATCCGCGTCTCCGCGGGCTGGCTCAACCAGAAGAAGTAATCCGGCAGGTCGAACTCGCACGTGCCCCCGGGAATGGCGCTGCGGTGCTTGATGGCGTTCAGGAATTCGGAGTCCCGCAAGGGCTGCAGGAAGGACGTCCCGGCATTGAGCAGCTCGGCCCGCAGCCGCACCAGGTTCGACATGAGGGTGCGCAGACGGCTGCCATCCACCCCCGGCTTGGACTGAAACTCGCCGAGCATCGAGAGATGTCTCTCGAGCTCCTTGAGCACATCCGAGCGGGTGTCGCTGCGCGTGGTGATCGCAAGCACATCGAGCAGGCTCGCCATGGCAGCCCGGCTGCCCCAGCGGCTCGGGGTCTCGTTGTGGTACAGCGCCTGGTTGTAGAGAAAATCGAGCCGTAGGAACGTGCGCATCCGCTCGTTGAGCGGCTGCTCGAAGATCAAGACCTGATCTTGATCGGACGTGGTCTCAAGCTCGTGTTCCGAAATCTCCGTCATCGAGCTATTTTGCTCACATCCTCGGTGCGCGTAAACCGTCAGGCGGGCTCGGCGAGCATGTCAAGGTGGCGCTTGGGCCGCCAGCTGACGGTAGCGCGCATGGAGCTGCTCGACCGCGACGCGAAGGGACTGAAGATCGCCTTGATTCTCGATCACATCATCGGCCGAGCGCAGCCGCGCTGCGCGCGGGGCCTGCGCCGCGAGAATCGCGCGCGCCTCCTCGAGCGTCGAGCCGTCACGCGCCTGTAACCTCCGCAGCTGCAGGTCCTCCCCGCAATCGACCACGAGGACGCGGTCCACGGACCCGGCGTGCTGTTTCTCGACGAGAAGGGGCAGGACGATAATCTGGTAAGCCCCACCGGCCGTGGACGATCGCTCGTCGATACCCTGAAGAATTGCCGGATGGGTGAGGGATTCCAGATCGGCTCGCGCCTGCGGATCGGCGAAGACCAGGTGACGCAGCGCGCGGCGATCGAGATCGCCGTCCGGCCCGATGAACTGCGGCCCGAAGCGCTCGGCGATGCGGGTGAGGAGCGGACTTCCTCGCCCGGTGACCTCATGGGCAATCTCGTCTGCGTCGATGACGGGGACGCCGAGGGCGGCGAACAGCCGCGCCACGGTCGTCTTGCCGCTCGCGATGCCGCCGGTGAGGCCGATGCGCAAAGGTCGTGCCCTCGGGGTCATGGAAGGGGAGCTTACATCGACCAAGATGCGCCAGGCGCCCGACCGAGTTCGCGCCCGAGCGTTGCCGGGAGGGTGATCTCTAGAGCCGCAGGTCCTCGAGCCCGAGCAGCGGCCCGATAAACCTCTTGTAGGGACGCCACCGTTCAACCGAGCTCGTATAGATCTTCTGTCTGACCTGCCAGCGGCTCGCGGTCAGCACTGGGCGATCCGTCTTGCCGAATTCCAGGCAGCGCGGATCCCATTCCAATCCCAGAAAATCGATGATCCTTCGCGACCAGCCCTCCGCATCGCTCACGAGATCCTCGTAGGGCACTATGAGCAGCGTCTCGGGGGGAAGGACGGTGCGCCAGTGCGAGATCAGCCGATGATTCTCGCGGTAGTAGTGGGACAGGTCGGATAGATCCATGGTGAACGTCAACGCCGGCGACAGCTCCTGAAAGAAGCAGGACAGGCAGGTGTCGATCGGGTTGCGCTGCACATGGATCATGCGCGCCCGTGGAAACGTCGTGTGGATGATACCGAGGTAATCCAAGTTGATCGCGGTCTTGTCGACGACGCGCAATGCACCCGAAGAGCAGCGATCGAGGATCTTGAGGTACGCGTCGCTCAATTGTCCTCGCGTTTGCTCCGACAGCAATTCACGTTGTGCGGCCGGCTGGCGCTTGCGGACGGCGTCGCTCCAGAACGGCATTTCCCCCGCGCCGGCCGCAGCCGGATGTGAGGCGATGATCTGCTCGACGAGGCTCGTCCCCGAGCGCATCATCCCGACCACGAAGACCGGCTTGGCGGAGTCCGATGAGCCCGGGTGCGCGCGCGAAAGCCTCTCGCGCGTGTAGGTCCGTGTGATGTCATCCACGAATGCGGTTCGCAGATCTTTTCTGTAAGGTGCTGCCGCGAGCTTGTGCAGCTCGTTGGCCCGCTCATAGCTGCGGAACGCCTGCGCAAACTCACCTATGTCGTCGTAGTATTTGCCGATCGCAAAGCGAAGTTTGGCTTCTTCAAACGGTGCGACACTGCTGCCTGCGATGCTCTCCGCTTCCTGCAACCAGGCCGCATCGAGCCGGGTCATCTTGCGAAGTGCAGCAAGCGAGGCCCACGCGCCCGCAGATCTCGGCTGGAGCTCCGACGCCCGTTTGAACAGCGTCTCAGCCTCCTCCATGCGCCCTTCGGCGGCTGCAATGTCGCCGAGACCCATCAGCGCATGAATGTTCATTGGCGCAACCGCAAGCGCCTTTCTGAAAGCCTCCTTGGCTTCGTGAACGCGACCGAGAGCAAGTAACGTCCGCCCCAGAGAGACCTGTGCATCGAGGTGCTTGGGACTCAGTTTCAGAGCGCGCCGGAGCGGCGCTTCCGCCTCCGACACCTGGCCGCGCCAGAGAAGCACGGTCCCTACGTTGGAATGCGCATCCGGGGAGCGAGGGTTGAGCACGGCCGCCCTACGGAAGTGCTCTTCAGCTTCAGCATACCGCCCCAGTTTGCAAAGCATCGCCCCGAGCATGATCCGTGCATTGGCATGGCGCGGATTGAGCTCGATAGCCTGCATGTAAAGAGCCGCCGCTTGGGCGTAGTCGTTCTGCGTGACGTATCCGTCCGCCTGAGCGAGTAACGCTTCGGCTTTGCGTGGGCTCGTGTGCTTCCTGTCGGTCCGGGCCTCGGATGCTTCAGCGGCCGGCTGCGCTTCGGTCTCCTCGCCGGCGAGCCTCAGAATGAGCATCTGGGTCAGGCGGTCAACGGTTTCTGCTGCGATGCCCTTCTCGAGCAGTTTCCACTTGAATGAATGCACGAGTCTCGATCTTCCGTACAGCCCCAGCTGCAGCGGACGCGCTTCCCGATCGATGCTTTGAAAGAAGGCCTGCAGACGCTGCTGGGGCTGACCGGGTCGCTGGGTGGGAGGCACGGCCGAGGATGGGGCCGCAGGCCCGGAGGCGACGAACTCATCCGCCAAAGCCGTCCCGACTTCGACGGCCCTCTTTGCGGTGAAGAACTTGGACAACATGTCGTGCCGAGACTTGTCTTGCTCTGACTGCCGACTCTACCCCCGCGAACCAGCAAAGGGCGTGAATCCGTGCGCGGTTCTCAAGTACGGGCGCCGAATAGGCCCAGATATCGGGCGACGACATCGTGCCCGAACAGCAGCATCAGCCATCCGGCTGCGGCGAGAAACGGTCCGAAGGGAATGGGAGTGCCGCGGTCTGCGCCCTTGATCGCGATCATGATGATTCCGACCAGCGCGCCGACCGCTGCGGCGATTAGAATCGTCGGGAGCAGCAATTGCCAGCCCAGCCACGCGCCGAGTGCGGCGAACAGCTTGAAATCACCGTGCCCCATGCCCTCCTTCCCTGTCGCGAGCCGAAACAGATGATACACACTCCACAGACTCAAATAGCCCGCGACGGCGCCAATCACACCCGAGCGTAACTCGAGAGGGACGGGACCATCCGTCGAAGGGATCCAGAGACTTACCGTCAGGCCTAGCCAGAGGAGTGGAAGCGTCAGGTCGTCGGGAAGTAGCTGGTGATCGATGTCGATGAATGCGAGCGCGATCAGGAACCACGTCATGATCAGCGCTGCGAGGAGAGGCCAACCAAAGCCAAATCTCCACGCGACCAGGAGCGACAGCACACCCGTGAGCGCTTCCACCAGAGGGTAGCGGACGCTGATCGGGGCACGGCAGGCGGCGCACCGGCCCTTGAGCGCCACGTAGCTCAAAATAGGGATATTTTGCAGCGCGGAAATCTGAGCTCCACAGGCGGGGCAGGCGGAGCGCGGGACCATCAGATTGAAGCGTGCGCGCGGCGCTGCCGTGCGCGGCTCACGCGCAGCCCGATCCTCGCGCGCAAGCTCCTCGCATTGGTCCCTCCACTGCCGCTCGAGCATGATCGGCAGTCGATGAATCACGACATTGAGGAAGCTTCCGACGACCAAGCCGAGGACCAAGCAAAGCGCGAGCAGCAACGCAGGATAAGCGGACAGGATGTCCACGACAGTCATGGGGCCGCCGAGGTCAGGAGCGAGAATGACTCACTGGGGCCCGACAATGGCCTCGAGCCGCATGGTGGATCTGTCGAACACCGCGAGAACGGTCCCAACTCGTCCGGTAAGAAAGATCGTCGTGGGCTCGTCGGTCGCCAATCCCAATTGCCTCATTCTTTCCTTGAGCCTGCTCTTGTCGTTCTTGGAAAATATCCCCAACGCATCGACCTTCTTGAGGCTCCTTTTCAGCTCCGGGATCGCCTGGTTCCACGGCTTGAAGTACCGAGGCATCTCGGTCACGTCGGTTCCGCCGAAGATTGCCGAGCTCATGATTTTCTTCCGGACCTCGGCGTTCTCCGGTAGAGGCGCCCACACCCAGCGCGGGGTACTGAGCCACGAGGGGGCAAGCGCGGGATTCTGACGTCGACCCAACGCAATCTCAGTCGGGCTCAGATCATACGCTTGCACCATTTCCAAGCGATCCGACGAGAAAGCGTAGTAGAGGGGCCGGCCGCTCCAGAGCGTGATGCTACCGTAGACGAGCGCGGCGATCTGGACGGCCGCGATGACAGTTATGTCGCGGGCCAGCTCCCGTCGCGGCTTCTTCGGGCTTGCGATGACCAGGGTCAGCAGGGGACCCAGGGCCACATCGACGCCCACCAGGACAGCAGCGACCTGCCGCATGCCTGCCAGATACCATCCCGGCCAGCGATACCAGCCCAGATACATGCCACCGAGCACCGCCGTGAGTAGTACGGTGCTAACCAGCAAATGAAGCCCGAACGCTTTCAGGCGAAACGGTACGCGGGACTCACGCCGAGATGCCGAGCAAACAGGCGCGACGGCGCCCGAGTTGAACTGTGTCACGGCTGCCATGGGACAGGGCTTAGCCCACAGCTTCTCCCATCTTGAAGATGGGCAGGTACATGGCGATGACCAATCCGCCGACCAGGACGCCGAGTATGGCCATGATCAGCGGCTCCATGAGACTCGACATCGAGTCCACCGCGTTATCTACCTCCGCTTCGTAGAACGTCGCGACCTTGCCAGACATCGTGTCGAGCGCGCCTGATTCTTCACCCACTGCGATCATCTGAACGACCATGTTGGGGAAGAGGCCGGTGTTCTCCATCGCACGCTGCAGACGCTGCCCCGTCGAGACCTCATCGCGCATTTTGAGAACAGCTGTCTCATAGACGATGTTGCCGGTTGCGCCAGCGACCGACTCGAGCGCCTCGACGAGAGGCACGCCGGCGGAGAACATCGTCGAGAGCGTGCGCGCGTACCTCGCGATTGCAGCCTTGTTGAGAATGGGCCCGATGATGGGCACCTTCAGGCTCAATCGATCGAGGAGCATGCCCATGGCCTTGGATCGCTTCTTGAAATACATGAACGCGTAGACGCATGCCCCGATCAGGACTCCGACATACAAGCCGTCGTGCTGCACGAGGTGCGAAAGGTTGACCACCATCTGAGTGAACGCGGGCAACTCGGCGCCGAATCCCTTGAAGAGCGCCTCGAATTGCGGGATCACGTACACGAGAAGAACGACGGACACGACCACCGCAACGACGAGAACCGCGGCCGGATAGAACAGCGCCTTCTTCACTTTCTTCTTGATGGCCTCGGCCTTCTCCTGGTAGGTGGCAACCTTGTCAAGCAGGCTCTCGAGCGCACCAGCGTGCTCACCTGCCTCCACGAGATTGACGTACAGATCATTGAAGTGCAGGGGGTGCTTCGAAAGCGCCTCGCACAAGGAGCTTCCCGCCTCGATGTCCGCCTTGACGGCGAGAATGAGCTTCTGAACCGACGCTTTGTCGTGTCCCGAGCCGATGATCTCCAACCCTTGCACCAGTGGAATACCGGCAGCGAGCATGGTGGCGAGCTGCCGGCTGAATACCGCGATATCCTCTGGCTTGACGCTGCCGCCGCCGCCACTGAAGGCCGAGGATTGCTTGCGAATGCGCGAAGGCGCGATGCCCTGCCGGCGGAGCTCGGCTCGCAGCGCCTGCTCGTCGGGGGCAACGCTCTTGCCCTTCACGCGCTTGCCCTTCTTGTCCCGGCCCTCCCACGCGAAGGCACTGTCCCGCCGGATCCCCTTTACGGTTTGCGTTGCAGCTGCTGCCTGAGCCATGCGTTACACCCCGCCGTCCATCATTCAATGGTGACGCTGTTGATCTCTTCGAGACTCGTAATCCCGGCCTTGACCTTCTCGAGCCCGGAGCGGCGCAAGTCCCAGACGCCCATCCGGGCAGCCTCATCGCCGATATCAACGGCACTACCGCCAGCCAATATGATGCGCCCGACCGCCTCGGTGACCGGCAGCACCTGGTAGATGCCCGCGCGCCCCTTGTAACCGTCTGTGCAGGCAGAGCAGCCTTTCGGCCCAAAGATCCGCATACCAGCCTCCGCGTCGGACTCGGAAAAGCCCTCCTTGAGAAGCGCTTCCTTCGGAATCTCGAGTGGCTGCTTGCACTGGCTACACAGCCGGCGGCACAGGCGCTGCGCAATGATGAGACTCACCGAGGTGGCGATCGCGTAGGGCTTCACGCCCATGTCTATCAGGCGGGTGAGGGTCTGAGGCGCATCGTTGGTATGCAACGTGGAGAGCACCAGGTGGCCGGTCTGCGCGGCCTTGATGGCGATCTCGGCGGTCTCGAGGTCACGAATCTCGCCGACCATGATCACGTCGGGGTCCTGGCGCAGAAAGGCGCTGAGGGCCGCCGGGAAGGTGAGGCCCACTCGCGGATTCACGTTGACCTGGTTGATCCCGGGGAGATTGATTTCAACGGGATCCTCGGCGGTGGAGATATTCGTATCCTCGCGATTGAGGATCTGCAGTCCGGTGTAGAGCGACACCGTCTTGCCGCTACCGGTCGGGCCGGTCACGAGGATCATGCCCTGCGGTCTGGCCAGGTTCTTGAGATACAGCTCCTTCTGGACAGACTCGTATCCCAGGGCATCGATGCCAAGCGAGGCCTGCGAAGGATCGAGAATACGCATGACGATCTTCTCGCCGAACAGCATCGGGCAGGTGCTGACGCGAAAGTCGATGGCGCGATTCTTCGAGATGCGCATCTTGATGCGCCCGTCCTGAGGCACGCGGCGCTCGGCGATATCGAGCCGAGCCATCACCTTGAGTCGCGCAGCGAACTTCGTGGAGAGCTGCACGGGCGCCTGAGTGATCTCCTTCAGCACGCCGTCCATGCGATAGCGGACGCGATAGGTCTTCTCGTAGGGCTCGAAGTGAATGTCGGAGGCACCCCGGCGGATGCCGTCGATCATGATCTTGTTGACGAAGCGGACGATCGGCGCGTCCTCGACATCATCGCGCGTGATCTTGTCCTCGCTGACCTCATCGCCGCCGGTGACCTCGAGGCCCTCGAGGTCGACACCTTCCTCGTCTCCGAGCGAGGGCATCTGGGTATCGGCCTGCTCGATCGCCTTGTCTACGGCCTTCTGCAGCTTGTCATCTTCGACGACGACGGCCTCGACGCCGAGCCCGGTCTGGAACTTGATCTCATCGATGGCCTGATGCGTGGTCGGATCGGACACCGCGAGGAACAGCCGCTTGCCGCGCCTGAAGAGCGGCAGCACGCGGTGCTTCGCGAGCAGCTTGTCGCTGACCAGCTGTACGGTCTCGAGGTCGAGGTTTACGGCGTCCAGGTCGAAGAGCGGCACACCGAACTCGGAGGAGGCGGCAATGGCAATGTCGCGCGCGTTGGCAGCCGCGCTGCTGACGAGGAGCGTCACGACGCTCGTCTTGCGCTCCTGGGCGGCGCCGAGCGCCTCGAGCATCGCGGCCTCCTCGATCAGGCCGTCCTGAACGAGTCGCTGGGGCAGCCCCCCCAGACCCGGGCGAATGCCCGTCACCGCCAAAGAAGCGTTATCATTCATGGAGTTAGATAAGCAGCGTGCGACCCGGTGCGCGACTAGTGTGTACCGAAGGAGGCGGTGCGATCAATTGTCAAAACCCCGTCCCCGGAGAATGCTCGCATATCGGCGCGTCATGCCTGCGTGATTCGGCTCGCACAAAAGAAGAAGCCCCTCCTGAGAGGGGCTTCGAGATGCCTCATTCCAAAGAATGAGCCGATTACGGATGACAGCTGGCGGGCAGGTAGGCGGACGTGATGTTGGTCCCGTTCGCGCCACCGGACAGCGTGGTGCCGGACGGCGTGGTCGCCGTACCGCAGACCCAGATGATGTCGTTGTTCGCGTCGGTACCGGGGACGAGCGCCAGGATGTAGCCGGTCAGCTTGGCATTCGCCTCGTTGCCGTAGGTGATCGTCACGACGCCACCGCTCGTCACGGTGAGCGACTGGACGTACTTGCCGGTCGAGGCCGCGCCACCCGGCATTGCGATCGTTGACGCACTGCCCGAGGTGCTCACGCTTGTGGGCCAGGTACCGTTGTTCGAATAGAACTCTGCGATTGCGGTCTCCCAGCTGTCGGCCATGTTCAGGCCTTCCGATACCTGGGCGCGGATCGTGTAGTTCATGTAGGCCGGGATCGCGATCGCGGCAAGGATGCCGATGATCGCGACCACGATCATCAACTCGATCAAGGTAAAACCCTTTTGGAGAGATTTCATTTGGACCAGACTCCCGTAGTTGCAAAAGAACTGTGCTGCCAGAGCCAGTGCAATGGCCGTGCCACGGGGCCGGCAGGATCGTAACCGGCTGATAGTGCGTCGGTTTCTCCGGGTTACGGTCGCCGAATTTACTTAACACCGACGGCGGCCGACGACACGCCAGGCCGAGTCGCGCACAGCTCGTGTCAGTAGCTGACGCAGTTCGTCACCCACGATCCGCAGCGCGCTTCGTGCCTTGTCGTGTCAGGCTGCCGCGGCTTTCGGGCTCAGCGGCCGCCCCGTGAAGGGAAGATCAACGGCACGATGTGACGGGGGTGTCACTTGGCTCACCGGGTTACACGCTAGCATCGATTGCATGAAGTCGAGCCCCAGCCCGAATCACCCGGACGCGAAGCCGTCGATGGTGCGCTCTCACGGCGGGGTCCTTGCAGGCTTCGCGATCCTGCTCGCGCCCTATCTTGCGCTGGGAGCCTGGGTGGCTCGGCACGAACGGGCGCATAGCCTCGCGGCCTACGTCGCGACCGTGACGCTCCTCATGCTCTTGATCGCATTCGCCATGCAAACCTGGCGGCGATTCTTCCTCCTCAATCTGCCGCTATGGCTGCTCAGTGCAGCCTTCGCTGCGTACACCATCACCTACAACAACCCGCCGGGCTATGCGATCGCGTACGTGATTGCGACGAGTTCCATCGAGGAGGCATTGGGCTTCTTCACGATCTGGCAGGGAGAGCGCATCCTTCTCGCGGCTGCCATTGCCGTCGCGCTCTACTTGGCACTCGCGCTGCGCATTGCTCCGCGGCCGATGTATTCGGGGGCCCGGACGGGGCCCATTCGCTGGGGCGTGCTGGGAGGCGTGTTGCTTCTGAGCGCATACGCCGCGCGCAGCTCGGCAGACTTCATGGACGGCATCGCCGCGAATCCTGCTGTGGGCAGCGTGCTATTCGTCACCGGCCCGCTTTCGAACGTCACGGCTACTTTGCATGGAGCAGCGCTCAGCAAGGTGCCTTACGGCGCATCGCGAGTGAGCAGTGATGAGGTTCATATTCTCATCGTCGGCGAGAGCGCCCGACGAGACTCCTGGTCAGTCTACGGCTACTCGCGGCATACCACTCCGTACCTCGAGAAACTCAAGAGCTCGGGCGAAGCGGTCTTTTTCGCGAACGCAATAGCCGATGCAAATCTCACGGTGTATGCCGTGCCGATCCTGCTCACCGGCATGAATCCCGATTCGTTCGATCTGGGTACGTTGCATGGCAACCTGGTGGATCTTGCCAAGGAGGCGGGTTACTCGACGGCTTGGCTCATGAACCAGGACATCGGCGTCTCGTTGCTGGTCGGTATCTCAGCTGACCGCATGGTGTATCCCCAGGCGCTGGCCGCGTTCGTGTCGAAGCGGATGCCGCTCGATGGCGTATTGCTGCGGCCCCTCGAGGCTCAACTCGCGCACGTTCGTGGGCCGCAGTTCATCGGGCTTCACGTCATCGGATCTCACTGGGAATACTACGCGCGCTATCCACCCCAGTTCGAGCGCTTCGGGTCGGGACGAGGACTCGATCTGCTCTCGGCCTTCACGGACAAGACTGATCGACGCGTAGTGAATACGTACGACAATAGCGTGCTCTATACGGACTGGTTTCTCGAGCAAGTCATAGAGCAAGTCCGCCGGCTCACCGTGCCGGCGACGGTCACCTACATCTCGGACCATGGGGAAGATCTATATGCGCTCGATGGTCAGGCCGGGCACGGTACCCCTACGTACTCTACCCATCAGTTCGAGATTCCAGCCTTCGTCTGGATGAATGCGGCCTTTCGCAGGGCCCATCCCGACAAGGTGCAGGCGGTGGAACAGAACGCCAACAAGTTGATTCGTAGTCACAACCTTTTCTACTCGCTGGCGGACCTCATGGGCATCCATTGGCCGGGAGCCTCGCCGACAGAGTCGTTTGCGTCGCCTCGCTTCGTCCCGGACCGCAGCTCGAAGCACATCGCGGGTGGGCAACTGGTGGCCGGTCACTGATCGTCAGGGCTTGAGCGCAGAACACCGGATCACTCCGTACGCATCACCGACCGAGACCCGCCCCCAGATGGTCGGGTCGGGAGTCGGCTCCACGGGCTCGCCAGTGATGCCCGCGAGCGCGAGAAACAGCCTGGTGACATCGACGTGGGCGATTTGTTGGGCGCTCAGGAGTTTTGCCAGGAGCCGCGCGGGCCTTCCGGTCTGCGCCATGGCCTTGTTCCAGAGCACGAAGCTCGGGACGAAGCCATCCTCGGTGCTGGTGCGGGGTCCCAAGTGCGCCCAGAGACCGTTGTGATCCCGCGGAAGGTTCTCTCCGTGATCGCTCGTATAGACGAGAAAGGCTGGCGCCGCGCTGTGATCGAGGATCGTCGCGACCTGCAGGATCACATGAGCTCCATACTCGAGGGAGCGATCATAGCGCAGGTCCTTCAGGTCATCGCTCGAGAGTCCCGCGGGCTCGGGGGGGAAAAAGGTCGGCGGATAGCGCCACTCGTACGGGAAGTGACTGCCGATCGTGTGCAGGATCATCGCTTCGGGCCTGCTGACCGCCCCAGCGAATCGCCTGGCCGGCTCTATCAGATTGTCATCATACTTGGACACCTCGAACGAGGCGGGTCGGAGACTGTCAGGATTGACTACGAAAGCGCCGGCGTAGAGGTCGTGCCCGGTTTCGCGCGCGTCCGGCCCTGCATCATTGTTCGCCAACCAAGCAGTCCTGAAGCCATCTGCCTTCAGGATGCCGAGAAAGGTGGGCAGACTCGGTGCCTGATCTCTGCGCGCTGGCGGTGTCGCGGTGAGCAGCATCGGGACCGACAGCGCGGTTCCGTCTGAAGAGGCACATGTAACGGGCAACCACGAGCCGAGCCCCGCATCGACCCGTTCGGCGAGTTGCCGGCTTGCGGCACCGCGACCTCGCAGGTTCGGTCCGTAGCCATCCGCGCGTGCGCTCTCGCCAATGATGAAAATCGCGAGTATCGGTGTCGTCACCGCCATGGTGGCCGGTGCACGCGCGCGTCGGTAGCCCATCTCCCTGTGAAGCTGCAGGATCCGCACTCTCATCGCCGCCATCTCCACGGCGGATCCGAGCGGCGATGCCAGCGTGGCTACTCCGAAGAGCGGGCTCGTGCGATACATGAATCCCGCGGGATCCATTGCAAGCCACGCGCAAAGCCACAATGGCAGCAGCGAGGCGAGGAGGCACAGATGCACTCGCCGCTGCGCCGCGGACTCACCGCCTGCCGCCGGCCTCGGGCGCAAGACCGCCCGTAGTGCGAGTGACACCAAGAGTAGATGCAGGATCGCAGCAAGGTCGAAGGACGGACTTTGCAGCACGAACCTCAGGGCGCCGAGCGCTTCTCCGGAATTCGTCTCCAGGGCTGCGACCGCCTGATCGTATCCAGGGCCAGCGCCACCGATGGCAGCGGCGCCGCACCACCACAGCGTGAATGGGATTGCTGCTAGCGTGAGCCAGCAGGCGGCTTTCCAGAGCAATCGAGGCAGAAAGGCAACCACGCCCGCCAGCCCTGCAGCCACAGCGACTGCAGCGATGATCTGCACCAAGCCCGCAGCATGGGGGACAGTGAGGATCGCCGGGCTCATCCATGCGCCCCACAGGAGCGCGCGACCCGTGAAGGAGTCAGCGGTGCGGCTGCCAGCGATGCTGGGCGATCGGGATGTCGAAAGGCGCGGACCCGAAACCGGCTGTAGAGAGGGGTTCATGGGTCATCGAACTGAAATTCTGCCGGCTCGGGCGGCAGCAAAGCCTGAAGGAACCGAGGACCGAACCGCCGACCGTCGCGGTACTCCGAGAGCAAGTTATCGTCGGTTATCAGCCCAGCGCTCGCCTTGCGTCGCTGGAGGAACGACGCGACAGGCTCGAGCCGTGCGCTCGAAAGAGTGGCCGTCACGCTTCCCGGATGAACCGTATCCTGCAGAGCAAAGAGCTTGCCATCCGGTCGCCGGATGTCCGCGAGCCTTGAGAAGTCGGGCCTCAGGCCTCGGTCCGAGCCATACACGAAGTTCTTGTAGCGGTAGGCATGTGCAAACACAGAGCCTGCGGTGGCGAGCACGTCGAATGAGAACGTCGTATTGGCCGCGAAGACTCCACCTGGGTTGAGGTGTCGTCTGACCTCGCGGAAGTATTCCTGTGAAACGAGGTTGCCCACGTTGGCGCGCCAGTGATACGTCGTGTTCTGGACGATCAGGTCGAAATGCGCGTCGGGGTTGCGCTTGAGCCAGCGACGCCCGTCGTCGATGTGTATGTGTACGCGCGGATCCGTCAGCAGTGGAGCAAGTCGAGGGTAGCTCTTGATCAATCTAAGGTAACCGGGATTGATCTCCACCACATCGATGCTTTCGATCGTGGTGAATCCCTCCAGCGCCCTGACCCAGGCGCCAGTGGAAAGTCCGATCGCAAGCACCCGCTTGGGATTCGGGTGGACCAGCCCGAGGATATAAAGTCGATCCAGACGGTTTTGGTTGAAGTCAACGTTGACAGCCGCGATGCCATCGTAGACGTTTCCGCCGAAGACCAGATCACCGGCGGTCGTCCGCATCGTGTGAATGATGCCATGGCTATTCGCGTAGAAGTGTGACATCGAAAGGCGGGGGCCGCCCTTCACGAGCGCAGCGAGGGATCCGGGGCCAGGCCGCGCCGTATGCATCGCGACGAAGCTGAATGCGATCGCAGCTGCTAGATTCACGCCGATCAGCTGCCAGCGTCCGCTCTTCAGCACGCACGCCACCGCAATCAGCAAGCACGTGGCGGCGATCAAGGCGAAGCATTCGTCCGTGCCGAGATAATCCAGTGCCAGGAAGCCCGTCACGATGGGCCCGAGGGTCGCTCCGATGATGTTGGCACAGTAGATCCGGGACATCGATCTACCGACTCGTGGCCCACTGTCAGTGGACCCAAGATGGTGCACGATGGGAAACAGTGTGCTCTTGAGCGCTGCCGTTGCTGCAATCAACACCGCGGGCGGCCCGATGCTCGACGGACCTCCCGAAACCAGGCTCATGATCAGAAGAGGTGTTGTCACATCAAGCAAGGCGGCAGCGCATAGCACAAGCGCCGCTGCCGCGTACAAGTTGGCTACTCGCGCGCACAGGTGCTTGCCGAAGGCGGCGCCTGCGGCGATGCCGACCAGGTAACACGCCAGGACGAACGAGAACGCGGGCGGGAGGGTTTCGTAGCCGAACCCGATCACCCGCACCCACAGAATCTCCTCGCTGAGGCTGAGGAAGCCGATGAGCAGCGACAGCCACCAGGCAAAGCTAAGCACGCGAGCCTCGCAAGGTAAGCCATACAGTGATGCTCACGAGGACGTTCAGGGCCGCGGCAAGGTAGATGGTGGCCGTGAGACCTACGTAATACAGAACCACCAAGCCGGTCGCCGCAGCGCCGAGCGCCGCGCCGAGCGTGTTCGCAAAGTACAGTACACCGACCGAGACCCCAACGTTGTGGTAGAGCCGCAGGACGTGCCTCACGAGAATAGGCAGAGTTGCCCCCATTAGCGTGGTGGGCACCAGCAGGAGCAGCAAATTCGCGACAGCGATTGCCGCAAGGGAGTCCTGAACGGTCGCCGCAGCCACCACTCGAATGAGCCATGGGCTGCCCAGGCCGAACAGCGCGATGCCGACCTCGGTGAGGGCGAAAAGTGTCGGTGCGTGATCAGGATAGCGATCTGCAAGCTCTCCGCCCACGAGCGCCCCGATACCCAGCCCGAGCATGAAGGTCGAGACGATGATCGTGACGGAATCGAGATCGACGCCGAAGTCTTCGAACAACAGCCGCTGCCAGCACACCTGATAGATGAGCGCCGCGACGCCGGAAACAAGGAACAGCGCTGCCAGGCGTCCGTGCACTGCGCGGCCGCGCCCATCCGCGCGGACTTTGAAGGTGAGCTCCGCAGCAGCCTGGCTTTCCACGTTCATAGTCGCAAGACGATAGACGTTATGACCGCCCGGATTCTAGCGGTCGCGCAATGTGAGCCGCGCGAGTTCGGTCACAGTTATCGAGCGCTGAAATGTGTCCAGTTTCGCCGCGAGAGAGGTTCTAACGACCCAAACGGCTGCAGGGAACCGCGCCGACCTGGTCAGTCAGCCGGATCTTGCCGAGGATCTGCGGATCGAGCGTCGGCGAGAGCTCGATCCCGAGTCCCGCGAAGTTCATCCAGATCTTGTACACATCTGCATGCGCGAGCGACGGTGCCGCCAGCATCCGACGTAGACGATCGATCGGGTGGAAGGCGCGCAAGAACGCAGAATTCCAGAATACAAACGACGGGACGTAGCCAGCCTCGGCCGTGGTGCGCGCGCCAATGTGGTAGTGGATACCGTTATGGTCGGAGAGCAGATTCTCGCCATGATCGGACACGTACACTGCGAATGCCGGGATGGGTAGTGTGTCGATGAGAGCTGCGATCTTTCCCAGGAATCTCCCGGTGTGGTCGTTGGCCCGGTGGTACTCCAGTAACTCTTGGCGTTCAACGCCGAGCCCAACCGGCTCCGCCATCGCCGGATATCGATCGATGTAAGCGGCGTGAGAGTCCATCAGGTGGAGCACCAGTGCCTTGTTTCGGGCGTCTTTTCGAGCGAGGAATTCGGTGGCGATCGGCAGCAGGGCGTCGTCGTACTGATTCGCGTAGCCCTTGGCCAGCCACACGAGGTCGCGGTGCTCATCGTTGAAAAATGCATCCGTCTGATTCGATATCCATGCCGTGGCGTATCCTGCTGCCGCAAGTCGCGTTAGACCGGAGGGCGCCGTTGCGGCGTCGGCGCTGTGCGCAGGTGAGGTACCGGTGACGAGCATGGGGACGCTGCGCATGGTGGCGTCGGCCGAGGCACAAACCTTCGGTAGCACCACACCGAGCCCTGCGCGCAAGCGTCCATTCAGAGCACTCCAGGCCTGCGGGTCTCCGGCCTGCCACTGACGCTCATAGCGAAAGCTCTCACCGACCACGAATATTGCGTCGATGGCATCCGCCACGTGTGCTTCGTCGACAACGGGGCTGCGGTGGCTGATCGGCGGCCTCAGGAGAGAGGGGTTGTCCACCAAGGCGCTGACGACGTCGGCTGCGGATCCGTAGGGGAAGTTCTGCCAGTCATCGCGCCCCGGCAGGAACGCAGGGGTGCTCGCCAGCAGGCGCGGGATCCAGCCGTCCAACATCAGCAGGCTCAGCAATATCGCCAGCGCTGCGCGGGAGTGCCGCAGCTCGCGAGCTGGGGGCAAGACATAGGATGCGGCGAGCAGCAGTGACTGGGTCAGACCCAAGCCGATCGACTCGGAATTGCAGAGTAAGCGCAAAGCGGTCAGGGTCTCGGATGGGTTGGTATTGGCCAGCGCGCCCGCAGCATCGATTGCAGTAGGGCCCATGCCATTCAAGGTGACGTAACCGATCCATAGCCAGGACAGCGGCAGAAGCGCGGCGGTGATGACACGCGCGATGCGAAACGCGCGCCACGGCAGGATGCAAAGCAGCGCGCCGGAGAGACCGGCCGCGCCGACGGAAGCGACGATGCGGCTCGCGGGCAAGCCCCCGCCGATCAGCGCGACTGTCGGGCATATCCAGGCGGCAAGAAATAGGAGGCGCACGAGCATGCAAATCGTTCCGCTTGGGCCCTGTATCCTGCGTATTGCTCACTCGATCCCGAGCTTCTTGATCCGGTAGCGCAGCGCCCGGAAGCTCATCCCCAGCAGCTTCGCTGCTGCAGTCTTGTTGTAGCGCGTCTTCTCGAGTGCTTTGACGATCGCCTCCCGCTCGATCCCTTCGAGCTGGTCGCCGAGCGCGACGTTCCCGTTCACAGGGGCGAGGGCAGCCTGCTCCGCCGCGGCAGCGACCGGACGCGTCGTGGCGCGCAGCGTGATGTGATCAGGTGTGATGACGCCTCCGCTGCTCAAGGTCAGCGCCCGCTCGAGGATGTTTTCCAGCTCACGCACGTTGCCGGGAAAGGGGTATTCCTGCAGCATCTGCATGGCCTGGGGACTCAGGCTGGTCGACTCGATCTTCATCTTGCGGCACAGCCGCCCGAGGATCGCATCGGCGAGCATCGGAATATCCTCGGGCCGCTCGCGCAGCGAGGCCACACGCAGCTCGATGACGTTGATGCGGTAGTACAGATCCTCGCGGAAGCGTCCCTCGGCGACCAGGTCCGAGAGATTCTTGTGGGTTGCAGACAGGATGCGAACATCGACGGGCTCTTCGCGCGCCTCGCCGACCGGACGCACGGTCTTCTCCTGCACCAGACGCAGCAGCTTCACCTGCATGTGCAGTGGAAGATCGGCCACCTCGTCGAGGAACAGCGTGCCGCCCTCGGCGCTCTGGACGAGGCCCTTCTTGTCGGCGACGGCTCCCGTGAAGCTGCCGCGCTTGTGACCGAAGAGCTCGCTCTCCATGAGCTCGGTCGGAATCGCGCCGCAGTTGACCGGCACGAACGGTCCCTCGGAACGGGGGCCACTCTCGTGAATCAGGCGCGCAACGAGCTCCTTGCCCGTCCCCGATTCCCCATAGATGTGCACCGGCGCCTGACTGCGGGCTACACGGCCGATCATCTCGCGCAGCTGCTGGATCACTGGCGAGGTCCCGAGCAAGCGTGGCGCACGTGTGGCGATCGTCGTCGCATCGTCCACGCCGCGGGCGCCCAAGCGGATGGCACTCCCGACCAGCTTGCGCAGCACCCCGAGATCCAGGGGCTTGGAGACGAAATCGAAGGCCCCGAGCTTCAGCGCACGTACGGCCGATTCGACGTTGCCGTGGGCGGTGATGACGGCCACGGGCAGATCGGAGCGGTGCTCCTGAAGCCAGGCCACGAGGTCGAGCCCATCGCCGTCGGGCAGACGCATGTCGGTGAGGCAGAGATCGAAGTGCTGTGCCTTCAGCAGTCGCTGTGCAGAGGCCACATCCGCAGCGGTGCGGGACTCCACGCTCATGCGGCTGAGCGTCAGGCTCACGAGCTCGAGCAGATCCGGCTCGTCATCGACGATCAGAACGACGGGCTTGCTCATGAGACCAGAACGCCCCCGCTGCGGCTCGCATAGTCCTCCCAGCGCTGCGGGTCGGCGAACACCAGCCGGAAGGTGCTCCCTCCGCCGACACGCGGCTCGTACAAGAGTGTCGCTCCGCTCGTCTGGGCCAGCTCGCGCGCAAGAAACAATCCAAGACCGGTGCCGCCCCGCTCCCCACTGAAGAACGGCTCGAAGATGCGCTCCAGATTCTCCGGTGGCACACCGGGGCCGCGATCGGAGACTTCGAGGAAGGGTCGGCCCATGGCAGACAGCCGACCATAGCGAATCTCGATCAGCCCGTCTGCGCGGTCCCTCACACCGTGCTTGATGGCGTTGTCGCAGAGATTCCAGAGCACCTGGCGCAGCTGGCCGGGGTCGGCGCGGACTTCGACATGGTTTTCCGCTCGGGGGGCGCCAGTGGCACTCGAAGGGTGCACCAGCAGCCGCGCCGCGGGCCATTGCATCGTGTCACAGAATTCACGGTGGAAATCCTCGATCCATTCCCGCAGCGAGATCTGCTCGAGCCGGGCCGCCTCGCGCCGCGACAGCTGCAGGACGTTGTTGATGATCGTGCTCACGCGGTCCGCGTTGTTGCGGATGATCTCGGTCAGGCGCTTGTCGCCGGCTGCGAGCTCCGGGGACTCAGCCAGGAGCTGTCCAGCGTGGCTCATGGCGCCGACGGGGTTGCGGATCTCGTGGGCGATGCTCGCACTCAGGCGCCCAAGAGCGGCGAGCTTGGACTGCTGGACTTTCTCTGCAAGGACGCTCGTATCCTCGAGAAAGACGAGGATCGGCGCCGGCGCGGTACCGCCAAGCGGTGCGAAATGGGCCTGGATGATGCGCGCACCATCGGCGGCGACGAGGGACTGCTCGGACTCGGGCTGGGCCGCTGTGCTCTTGCGCCAGCTCTCGAGCAGGAACAGCAGGCGTGGCGAGGCCTCCCCGAGGAGGGCCCCCGGATAGGCCGCTCGGTCGCCCAGCATCTCGGCGGCGGACTCGTTGATCAGGCGGATGCGGTCCTCCGGGTCGATGACGAGAATGCTTTCGCGGAGGTGTTGCACCACATACTGGGAGAGCTGCGCGAGGTTGGCGAGGTCGAGCTCCTGCCGGCGCACCAGGGCCTCGCTCTCGCGCAGGCGGTTGGCGATCGGCCAGACAGAGAGCGCGACGATGAAGAGCATCGCGCCGAGCACGCCGGCGGTCGTGTAGTCGACCGAGGGGGCCTCGCCCTGTACGGTGACAACGATCTGCTGCACCAGGACACCCACGGCGCCGAAGGCCGCGATGAGGAACACATCACGGCTGCCGGCGAGGATCGCCATCGCGCCCACCGGCAGCACGAGCAGGACGCCCAGGCCGCTTGCGACCCCTCCGCTGGCATACAGGATGAGCGAGATACCGGCCGAATCGACCACCGCGTTGACGAGCGCGAGCGCACGCAGGTTCGCCCAGCCGAGGCCCTTGGCCAGCATGAGCAGCAGGCCCGCCACGAAGTAGCACACGCATACCGTCATCAGCAGGTCGAAGCTTTGCACCCGCAGGAAGAAATCGGGCGCCGTGAGCCACTGGATCACCATGAGCGTCGGCGGGATCAGGAGCCGGTAGATGCTCGAGAGCGTGATCACGCGCCAGGCAAGGCTACTGGGGGTGGTCGCCCCAGGGACCGGGGGCGCATGCAGGGTCGTCGCCATCAGCTCACCGTGGCGAGTGCATCGAAGGCACGGGGGGGTGCGCGCAGAAGAGCCTCATGACTGCGGCGGACCGCCGCTGGGTGAACGGCGGCGAGCCACAGGCGCAACTGTAGCATCTTTGGCAAAATAGCACGTTTAACCATGAGGTACTCGTCAGCATGAACTTGCACGAATACCAAGCGAAGGACGTATTTCGCACGTATGGCATTCCGGTGCCGGCCGGACGCGTCGCGGCAAGCCCCGACGAGGCGGTTGAGGCAGCTCGCAGCCTCGGGGGCTCGCTCTGGGTGGTCAAGGCGCAGGTGCACGCAGGCGGGCGCGGCAAGGCCGGCGGGGTGAAGCTCGCGCGGGACTTCGACAGCGTACGCGCGGGGGCGCAAGCCATGCTCGGGCAGCGGCTGGTCACGCATCAGACCGGCCCGGAGGGACTGCCGGTCGAGAAGGTCTACGTCGAGGTCGGCTCGGAGATCGAGCGCGAGATCTATCTCTCCCTGACCCTCAATCGGGATAAGGGCCGCATCGCGCTGATCGCATCGAGCGCAGGCGGCATGGATATCGAGGAGGTCGCGGCGAAGACCCCCGAGAAGATCCTGTCGGTGAGTGTGCATCCGGCGGCGGGACTGCAGCCCTACCAGTGCCGGAGGCTCGCGTTCGGCCTGGCTCTCAAGGCGGATCAGGTGCCGCAGTTTCAGGCGATCGCGCTCGCGCTGTATCGGTTCTACCTGGAGCGTGACGCAAGCCTCATCGAGATCAATCCGCTCATCGTCACCCGCTCCGGGCAGCTCCTCGCGCTCGATGCCAAGATCAACATCGATGCGAACGCGCTCTTCCGGCAGAAGGAGATGGCGGCGCTGCGCGATCCCGCCCAGGAGGATCCGATGGAGCGCCGAGCGAGCGAGCATGACCTGAACTACGTCTCGCTCGACGGGGACATCGCCTGCATGGTCAACGGCGCGGGACTTGCGATGGCCACCATGGACCTGATCAAGCTGCACGGTGGCCGGCCCGCTAATTTTCTCGACGTGGGAGGGGGAGCTACCAGCGAGCGCGTGACTGCGGCATTCGAGCTCATCCTCTCCAACCCCAGAGTGCGAGCCATCCTCGTCAATATCTTCGGTGGCATCGTGCGTTGCGACCTGATTGCCGAAGGGGTCATCAACGCCGTGAAGAATGTCGGCGTGCGGGTTCCCGTCGTGGTGCGCCTGGAGGGGACCAATGCCGAGCGAGCTCGGGAGATGCTGGCTCAGAGCGGGCTCACCATCCATGCGGCCCGCGATCTCACCGAGTCGGCGCGCAGCGCGGTGTCGCTCGCACGCACCGCGCCAGGCCAGAAGTGAGGAGCCCTGCATGAGTATTCTGGTCGACAAGAGCACGCGCGTGATCTGCCAGGGATTCACCGGCAAGCAGGGCACGTTCCATTCCGAGCAGTGCCTCGCGTATGGGACGCAGCTCGTGGGCGGAACCACCCCGGGGCGAGGAGGCGCACAGCACCTCGGCCTGCCGGTCTTCGATACGGTCGAGCAAGCAGTACGCCAGACAGGCGCCACGGCCACCATGATCTATGTGCCTGCGGCTCACGCCGCCGATGCGATTCTCGAGGCGGCCGACGCCGGCCTCGAGCTCATCGTGTGCATCACCGAGGGCATCCCCGTGAACGACATGGTGCGCGTCAAGGCGACACTTGCCGGAGGCGCCTCGCGCCTGGTGGGGCCGAATTGCCCCGGCGTGATCACCCCCGGGGGCTGCAAGATTGGAATCATGCCCGGATTCATCCACAAGGCGGGCGCGGTCGGAATCGTCTCGCGCTCCGGGACGCTCACATACGAAGCGGTGTTTCAAACCACCAACGCAGGCCTCGGCCAGAGCACCTGCGTCGGGATCGGCGGCGATCCGGTGCGCGGCATGAATTTCATCGAGGTGCTGGAGCTCTTCCAGAGCGATCCTCAGACCGAGGGCATCATCATGGTGGGCGAGATCGGTGGGGGGGACGAGGAGGCTGCCGCCGCCTTCATCCATCGCGCGGTGACCAAGCCCGTGGTGGCCTACATCGCGGGGGTCACGGCCCCGCCCGGCAAGCGCATGGGCCATGCGGGTGCCATCGTCGCCGGAGGCAAGGGAACGGCCGCAGACAAGTATCGAGCGCTCGAAGCCGCGGGCGTGCAGACGGTCAAATCGCCCGCCGAGCTCGGATCGACCATGGCGAAGCTGTTGCGAAGAGGAGCCTGAGCCTCGCATGGTGAGGCCCGCGCCATCGTGAGCACCCCCTCGCGGCTTCGGATTGGACTTGCGCAGCTCGACTTGCTCGTCGGTGACGTCCAGGGCAATGCGTCGCGAATCATCGAGACAGCGCAGAACGCCCGGGCGGCACTTGCACCCGACCTCATTGCATTCCCGGAGCTTGCGCTCTCGGGCTATCCACCCGAGGATCTGCTGTTCCACCGCGGGCTGCGCCGGCAGGTCGAGCGCGGCCTCGATGCCGTGCGCCGCAGCGTGCAGGGCGTGTGTGTCTACGCCGGCTACCCCGAATACAGTGGGCTCAATATCTTCAATTCCGGCGCGTTCCTGAGCGAGGGCCGGATCCTCGCCAATCATCGCAAGATCGAGCTGCCCAACTACAAGGTCTTCGACGAGAAACGCTACTTCCGCGCGGGCAGCGAGCCGACGGTGGTCGAGTACCGCGGCTTCAAGCTGGGACTGCTCATCTGCGAGGACATCTGGGAGGCCCAAGCCGCTCGCGCGGCGCGCGAGCAGGGCGCCGAGCTCTTGCTCGTGATCAATGCCTCCCCCTATGAGAATCACAAGCAGCGCGAGCGCGAGCGGATTGCGCGCGACCGGATCGCCGAGGTGCACCTGCCGCTTGCGTACCTGAACATGGTCGGCGGGCAGGACGAGCTGGTGTTCGACGGCAACTCGTTCGTGATGGACGCCGCGGGCCAGGTCGTCATGCGCGCTCCGCCCTTCGAGGAAGGGACCTACGCGGTGGAGTTCGTCCGCGACGGCTCGAGGGTCATTCCCGAGCCGGGTTCGGTTGCTGCGGAGCTCTCCGATGAGGAGAGCATCTATCGCGCGCTCGTGCTCGGTGTGCGCGACTACGTGAACAAGCACGGCTTTCCGGGCGTCGTAATGGGGCTCTCGGGCGGCATCGATTCGGCGCTGACGCTTGCGATCGCCGTGGATGCGCTCGGCGCCGAGCGCGTCCAGGCGGTGATGATGCCCTCGCGCTACACCGCACCGATCAGCCTCGCGGATGCGGCCGAGCAGGCGCGCTCGCTCGGGGTGAGCTACAACGTCATCTCGATCGAGAGCATGTTCGAGGCGACGCTCGCCGCGCTCGCCCAGCCCTTCGCCGGCAGGCCTGCGGACACCTCCGAGGAGAACATCCAGTCGCGCTGCCGGATGCTCATTCTCATGGGCATCTCCAACAAGACCGGTCGCATGCTCCTCACGACGGGCAACAAGAGCGAGATGGCAGTCGGCTATGCAACGCTGTACGGGGATATGGCCGGGGGCTTCGCACCCATCAAGGACTGCAGCAAGCTGCTCGTGTACCGGCTGGCCGAGTACCGCAACCGCAAGGGGCCGGTGATTCCGCAGCGCGTGATCGATCGGCCGCCATCGGCGGAGCTGCGCCCCGATCAGAAGGACTCCGATTCACTGCCGCCCTACGAAGTGCTGGATCCTATACTCGAGGCCTTCATCGAGGAGGATCTCTCGGTGGACGAGATCGAGGCGCGCGGCTTCGATCGCGCAACCGTCGGACGCGTGCTAGACCTGGTCAAGCGCAACGAATACAAGCGCCGTCAGGCGCCACCGGGGGTGCGGGTGAGCCGGCGCGCATTCGGGCGCGACTGGCGCTATCCCATCACGAATGGGTATCGTCGATAGTCAGCGGATCTCCGTCATGAGCGAGCGGGGAATCGACGTGCCTTCGGCCGCAGCTTGCCTCCAGAGGTCCGCGTTGAGGTTATTCGGCGCAGCGTGCGCCAGCAGCGGGTGGGCCGTGACCGCCGAGGCGCGTCCGGTGCGGATGAGCTGCAGCTGGCGCCGACGCTCCATCGGTGCGCTCGCATACGGGGTTTGTTGCAGCCGATCGAGGAAGCCAAAGGACGGATTATTCGCATCGGCGAAGTAACTCGAGAAGACGAACCACGACACGATCGCCTCGATTGCCGATGCGACGATGAAGCCGGCCGGGTCGCCCGCGACGGTTAACGTGTCGAAGCGCGCGCTCGCCGGCCAACACGGCTCGGTGATCTGGAGCTGCCCGCGAGAGGCCATCGCCAGGAGCCTGCCGAGGGCTGCGACTGCAAGCTCGCGACGGGCGGATTCGAAGGCAACCCGCGCGAGCATCGAGAGGGTCGCGGCCGATGGCGTGCGTTGCAGCTCGGGCTCGAGCTCGGCGAGAGCCCGCGTGAGACCTGCAACGCGCTCGAGGGGGGTAGCGCCGGCGAGCCACTGAGAGTACGCGCTGAGCGCACGGCCCAGAGCGGCACCCGGCACGCGTGCCCCCCGGGGCCAGGAGGAGGCAAATGCCTGTGCCTCGAATGCCGCAATTCCGTCGGAGACCTGTGTCGGCGCCGCGGCGTGTGTCGGGCCGTGCACGAGCAGGCCGCGCTGCGCGAGCGCCGCCGCGCATCCGGGCTTGCAGGCGAACAGATTGAGCTCGAAGCGGTCCAGGCGCTCGCCGGCGGGCGATGGCACGAGAAGGCGCGACGGACCGACGAGTCGGAAGAGACCAAAACCGCGTTCGCGGAAGGCATCGGGCAACCCCGCGTTGGCGGTCGTCCCATGGGTGACCTCGAACATCACCAGCGGGTCCTCGGACTCGAAGAAGCGTGGGGCGCCCTGGATGATTCCAAGCTCCGCACCCTCGGCGTCGAGTTTCACAAAGTCGATGTCCCTGATGCCGAGACGCTCGGACTCAGCATCGAGGGTGGTGACGGCAACCGGCTCGGTTCGGTCCGCTTGCGTTGCCACCAAGCTGTTGAGCTCGGAGCTCTGCTCGATTGAAAGCTGTCCGGTGCCCTCAAAGTCCGACAGCGCGCACGCCTGCGCGTCGACCTGCCCGAGTTTGTTTTGCGAGAGCGTCTGCAAGAGCGCGCGGTGCGTGACGGTCGAAGGCTCGTAGGCCCAGACTCGTCCGGCTGTACCGACAGCACGCGCGAGCGCGACCGAGTAGACACCGTAGTTGGCGCCGATATCGACTGCGCGCATGCCAGGCATGATGGCGCGGCGTACCCACGCGATCTCCTTCTCGAACCAGTCCTCCTGCTCGAGTAAGACGTAGGTCGTGAGGCACGTGAGCGAGGCGGGTACGCTGACGAGGTTGTCGCCCGCGATCCGAACCCGTAATGACTGCATCGTGAGCCCGGCGAACTACCAGAGCTTCCACCAATGCTTGACGTGGGTCTCGCCCGCCTGGGGCGAGCCCTTCGGGAAGTTATAGTCGTAGACCGCCCGCACCTGGGCTTCGCGCTCCTTCAGGCCGAGCTTGTCGTAACCCCGGACCATGATGAGCAGCGCCTGGCGCACGGCGGGCGCTCCGTCGTAGTCCTGGATGCATTCGTTGGCGCGATTGATGGCACCCACGTAGGCGCCCCGACGCATGTAGTATTCGGCAACGTGCACATCGTAGTCGGCCAGGCGATTGCGCAGGTAGATCATGCGCTGAAGCGCATCGTGCGCGTACAGGCTCTTCGGGTATTGCTCGACGACCGTGCGGAACGCATCGAAGGACTTGCGCGCCGTGGTCGGGGGCCGCTTGGTGAGATCGGAACGGAAGAGCACCTCGATCGGATTCGGGGACTTCTCGAAATTCACGAGCCCCTTGATGTACCAGGCGTAGTCCACGCGCGGATGCGTGGGGTTCTCGCGGATGAACGTGTCGGCGGCGTCGGTCGCCGATTCGGACTCGCCCTTGCGGTAGTACGCATAGATCAGATCGAGCCGTGCCTGGCGCGCCTCGTTCGTGAACGGGAAGCGTGCAGTGAGCTGCTCGTAGATCTTGATGGCGCCGTTGTAATCGTAATTGTTGAGCTTCTTGTGCGCTTCGCGGTAAAGCACCTCGGGACTTGCCTTGGCGAGCCTCTTCTCCTCGGAGTGGCAGCCGGTCGCCAGGATGCAAAAGACACTGAGCAGGAGCACGGCGATGCCCATCCAAGCGCGGCTGCCGAGAAGCCGCTCGGGCCATGCCCCAGGGGCGGCAGCCGAGGACCGGTGCGGCGGGTGGGCCCAGCCGGCCACGTCCGCAAATTGGGCATCGTCCATTCTGAGCATGAGATAGCGGCCTCGATGGATTCTGGTCGTGCGAATGCCGCAGTATATCGAATCCACTGATTCGTTCTCCGACCCCCACGTGAGCGAAGAGTTCCAAACCCATGAGATGACGCTGCCCGCGACGCTCGCCGGACTGCGTCTCGATCAGGCGCTTGCGCAGGCCCTTCCCGCTTATTCACGCGCGCGGCTGAAGAGCTGGATCGACCTTGGCGCTGTGCACGTGGACGGCCGCATCCCGCGCCCACGCGACAAGGTGCTCGGCGGCGAGCGCGTGCGCATCCAGGCGCGGCTCACGGCCGCATCGACCGTCGAGCCGGAGCGCCTGCCCGTCGATGTGGTGTTCGAGGATCGCGCGATCCTCGTGATCAACAAGCCGGCGGGGCTGGTCGTGCATCCGGGTGCGGGCAACCGAGCCCACACCCTGCAAAACGCCCTGCTCGCGCTCGATCCGGCGCTCGCACGGGTGCCCCGGGCCGGCCTGGTTCATCGGCTCGATCGCGACACGAGCGGACTGCTCGTCGTGGCGCGCACGCTCGAGGCACACACGCATCTGGTTGCGGCACTTGCGGCGCGCGAGATCGAGCGCAGCTATCGTGCGATCTGCGTGGGGGTGATGACGGGCGGGCGCAGCGTGCAGGAGCCGATCGGCCGCCATCGCACGCAACGCACGCGCATGGCGGTGCGAAGCGACGGGCGCCCCGCCGTCACGCACCTGAGGGTACTCGAGCGCTTTCGCGCTCACACGCTTGTGCAGGCCACTCTCGAGACCGGGCGCACGCATCAGATTCGCGTACACCTCGCGCACATCGGCTACCCGCTCGTCGGAGATCCGCTCTATGGCGGAAGACGGCGTGTTCCCCCGGCGAGCGGCCCTGCCCTGCTGGCCGCGCTCGCGGCATTTCATCGGCAGGCGCTGCACGCGGCGCACCTCAAGCTCGCGCACCCGACGAGCGGGCGCACGATGCAGTGGGAGGCGCCCATGCCCGCCGACATGGTCGCATTGATTGCAGTCCTGGAAGAGGATTTGCGGGAGTCTCAGGCAGCGAGGCAGGGCACGAGGGGGCGTCCGCCGGGGTAGCCGCATCGATGGAATTCCTCACTCCGGATTGGCCCGCGCCGCGCGCTGTGCGCGCGGCCTTCACCTTGCGGCATGGAGGCGTGAGCGACGGCTCCTTCGCCACGCTCAATCTGGGGCTGCACACGGGCGATGCGATGGAAGCCGTGAAGGAGAACCGGCGGCGCGTGCGGGGCATGCTGGGGCTTCCCGGCGAGCCCGCCTGGCTGGACCAGGTCCACGGCACGGAGGTGCTCGTACTCGGTCCAGAGACGGGCGCCGAACGGCCGGGGCAAGGCCTGCGTGGCGATGCGGCAGTCACTCGGGCGCCCGGGCGCGTCTGTGCGATTCAGGTCGCCGACTGTATCCCGGTCCTGCTCACCGCGCGCGATGGCTCCGTCGTGGGTGCAGCCCATGCGGGATGGCGCGGTCTTGCCGCAGGCGTGATCGAGGCGGCCGTGCGGGCACTTGCCGTTGAGCCCCGCGAGACCCTGGCGTGGCTGGGTCCGGCAATCGGCCCTGCACACTTCGAGGTCGGTGACGAGGTGCGCGAGGCGTTCCGCGGTGCGCCCGACTCGGCCTTTGTCCGGAACGCTCGGGGGCGTTGGCAGTGCGATCTGCCGGCGCTTGCACGGGGGCGACTGCGGGCGCTCGGCGTGCAGGATGTCTACGGGGGGGGCTGGTGCACCTATGCCGATGCAGGGCGGTTCTTCTCGTACCGGCGGGATGCACGCTGCGGGCGCATGGCCGCGCTCATCTGGATCGAGAGCTGAAGCGGTGCCCCCCGTCCGGCCCGCCAGAGGTCCTTCGGCCAGCACGCCACCCCGCCTCTTTTGGCCGCAGCCCGGGGCGGCCCAAAAGCCCTTGAACGTCAAGGTAGTGCCCCCACTTGAGGGCTGAGCGAGCCCCTTCGAGGTTCTCCCCATGCGACAAGACAAACTGACGAGCAAGTTCCAGATGGCGCTGGCGGATGCCCAGTCGCTGGCCGTGGGACGCGATCACCAGTTCATCGAGCCGGCGCACGTCATGCTCGCCCTTCTGGATCAGGAGGGCGGCACCGTGCGCCCACTGCTCGGGAAGGCGGGGGCCAACCTCAACAAGCTGCGCTCCGAGCTCATGGGGCTCCTCGATCGGCTGCCCACCGTACAGGGCACGCCGGGCGAGGTGCACGTCTCGAACGATCTGGTGCGCCTGCTCAACGTCGCCGACAAGCTCGCGCAGCAGCGCGGCGATCAGTTCATCTCGAGCGAGCTTTTCGTGCTGGCTGCGTTCGAGGATCGGGCGAATCTTGCGCGTGTGCTCAAGGATGCAGGGGTGGCGCGCGGTGCCGTCGAAAAGGCGATCAACGAGGTGCGCGGCGGCGAGAAAGTGAGCGATCCGAACGCGGAAGAGCAGCGCGGCGCGCTCGAGAAGTACACCGTCGATCTGACCGAGCGCGCCTCCTCGAGCAAGCTCGATCCGGTGATCGGACGGGATGATGAGATCCGGCGCACGATTCAGGTGTTGCAGCGCCGAACGAAGAACAACCCCGTGCTGATCGGCGAGCCGGGCGTCGGCAAGACCGCGATCGTCGAGGGACTTGCGCAGCGCATCGTCAACGGGGAAGTGCCCGAGAGCCTGCGCAACAAGCGCATTCTCGCGCTGGACATGGGCGCCCTCATTGCCGGGGCGAAGTTTCGCGGTGAGTTCGAGGAGCGCCTGAAGGGCGTGCTCAACGATCTTGCCAAGCAGGAAGGCAACGTCATCCTCTTCATCGACGAGCTGCACACGGTGGTCGGGGCGGGCCGCGCCGAGGGCTCGATGGACGCAGGCAACATGCTCAAGCCCGCTCTGGCGCGCGGGGAGCTGCATTGCATCGGGGCGACCACGCTCGATGAGTACCGCAAGTACATCGAGAAGGATGCCGCTCTGGAGCGGCGCTTCCAGCGGGTGCTGGTCGATGAACCCTCGGTCGAGGACACGATCGCCATCCTGCGCGGACTGCAGGAGCGCTACGAGGTGCACCATGGCGTTGACATCACCGATCCGGCGATCGTCGCGGCGGCGACGCTCTCACATCGCTACATCGCCGACCGGCAGCTGCCCGACAAGGCGATCGACCTGATCGATGAGGCCGCGGCACGCATCCGAATGGAGATCGACTCCAAGCCGGAGGTGCTCGATCGGCTGGAGCGGCGCATCATCCAGCTCAAGATCGAGCAGGAGGCCCTGAAGAAGGAGCAGGACGAGGCCTCGCGCCGGCGGCTGCAGACGCTCGAGGAGAACCTGCGAGGCCTCGAGAAGGAATACGCCGATCTGGAAGAGGAGTGGAAGTCCGAGAAGGCGACGCTGCAGGGCGAGGCGCAGATTCGCGAGGAGCTCGATCGTGTGCGGACCGAGTTCGATGCGGCGCGCCGCGCGGGTGATCTCGGACGCATGGCGGAGCTGCAGTACGGCCGGATCCCCGAGCTGGAGAAGCGTCTGGTCGAGGCGGCCGCGGCGGAGAAAAAGGAGGCTCACCTGGTGCGCAACCGGGTGACGGAGGAGGAGATCGCGGAGGTCGTGTCGAAGTGGACCGGCATTCCCGTCTCGAAGATGCTCGAAGGGGAGAAGGAGAAGCTGCTGCGCATGGAGAGCGAGCTGGAAAGGCGCGTGGTGGGCCAGGACGAGGCCGTGCGCATCGTCTCGGATGCGATCCGGCGCTCGCGCGCCGGGCTGTCCGATCCGCGGCGGCCCAACGGCTCGTTCCTGTTCCTGGGCCCCACCGGGGTCGGGAAGACCGAGCTTTGCAAGGCGCTGGCTGATTTCCTCTTCGACACCGAGGACGCGCTCATCCGCATCGACATGTCGGAGTTCATGGAGAAGCACTCGGTTGCACGCCTGATCGGGGCGCCCCCCGGGTATGTCGGTTACGAGGAGGGCGGCTACCTCACCGAGTCGGTGCGCCGCAGACCCTACTCGGTGATCCTGCTCGATGAGGTGGAGAAGGCTCATCAGGACGTTTTCAACGTGCTGTTGCAGGTGCTCGATGACGGGCGACTGACCGATGGCCAGGGCCGTACGGTGGACTTTCGCAACACCGTGATCATCATGACCTCCAATCTCGGATCGAACGTGATCCAGGAGCATGCGGGCGCGCAGAACTACGCGCGCATGCGTACCGCCGTGATGGAGATCGTGCAGCAGAGCTTCCGTCCGGAGTTCATCAACCGCATCGACGACATCGTCGTGTTCCATCCGCTCGGCACGGAGCAGATCCGCAAGATCGTGGACATCCAGCTGGCCTATCTGCGCAAGCGCCTGAGCGAGCGCAACATGGACCTGGTGCTGGACGATCGCGCACGCGACCTGCTCGGCGAGGCCGGGTTCGATCCGGTCTACGGCGCACGCCCCCTCAAGCGTGTGATCCAGCAGCAGATCGAGAACGCGCTTGCCACGCAGATCCTGAAGGGCGACTTCGGTCCCGGGGATGTGATCCAGGCCGCGGTCCGCGACGGGCACCTCGCCTTCAAGAAGGCCGTGCAGAAGGCGGCGTAAGGGGCGCGCCGCAGGTATAATTTGCCCAGCGTTACAAACAATTCCCAAAGCCAGACGATCCCCGAGAGACCATGCCCTTCTACGAATACGAATGCTCGAGCTGCAAGTTCTACACCGAGGTGATGCAGAAGATCTCGGACCCGCCGCTGAAGAAGTGTCCTTCGTGCGGCAAGAGCACCCTGAAGAAGCTGCTCTCGGTGCCCAATTTCCGATTGAAAGGCAGCGGTTGGTACGAGACCGACTTCAAGTCGGAGAAGGAGACCAAGCGCAATCTCGCGGAGGCCGAGAAGGCCGAGGTGAAGGAGAGCCCCACCAAGGAGGGAGACGCCAAGGAAGCAAAGCCCGCCGAGGCGGCCGGGGCCCGCACCCCGGAGAGCAAGCCGGCGGAACCGAAGTCCTCCGTGCGCAAGCCTGCGGCGGAGGTCTCGAGCTCGCGCCGCAGCGCTGCCGCCTCCCGCAAGGCCGCCCCGCAGCGGGCGGCCAAGGGGCGCGGTGTGCGCCCGGGCGCCCGGGCGAAGGCCCGCGCGCCACGCAAGGGCCGTAGGTGAGCCTGCGCCGCTATCTCGTTGCCGGGATGCTGGTGTGGCTGCCGATTCTCGCCACCATCTGGGTGGTGGGGTTCATCGTGGACATGATGGATCGGACGCTGCTGCTGCTGCCGCAGCACTACCGGCCGGAGGTGCTCTTCGGCGTCTCGATCCCCGGTCTCGGCATTGTCTTTGCCTTCGTGGTGTTGCTGCTGACGGGGCTCGCGGTGACCAACCTGGTCGGGCGGCAGCTCGTCGCCTACTGGGAAGAGCTCCTGCAGCGCATCCCGCTCGTGCGCTCGGTATACAGCGGCGTGAAGAGCTTTGCCGAGAGCGTGCTGTCCTCCAGCCAGTCGTTTCGCCAGGTTGTCGCCGTGGAGTACCCGCGCGCGGGAATCTGGAGCATCGGTTTCGTGACGGCGGAGGACGTTGCGGAGGTGAGCGCCAGGACCGGCGAGTCGCTCATCTGCGTGTTCATCTCGCCGGCACCGAATCCCACGGCGGGATTCATCATCCTCGTGCCGCGCTCGCAGGTGATTCCCCTCGACATGAGCGTCGATGCGGCGATGAAGATGATCGTCACGTGCGGCGTCGTGACTCCGCCCTTTGTCCCCGCGCAGCGGCACCCGTCCCCACCCCCACCTGTTCCAGGGTCGGCGCTGCAGAGCGCATCGCAAGGCGGCCATCCACGTCGGGTATAGTGGGCGGCCATGCGCACCCACTATTGCGGAAACGTCAACCAGACGCTGGCCGGTGAGGAAGTCACGGTCGCAGGCTGGGTTCACCGCCGGCGCGATCATGGTGGCGTCATCTTCGTGGACCTGCGCGACCGCGCGGGACTGTTGCAGGTGGTCTTCGATCCGGACCGGCCCGAGCTGTTCCGCGAGGCTGAGCGGCTGCGCAACGAGTTCGTGATTCGCGTGACTGGGCGAGTTCGCGAGCGCCCCACCGGCACCGTCAATCCGAACCTCGCCTCCGGGCGGGTCGAGGTGCTCGCCACGGCCCTCGAGGTGCTCAACCGCTCCGAGCCTCTGCCCTTCCAGCTCGATGAGCAGGTGAGCGAGGAGGTACGCCTGAAGTACCGCTACCTCGATCTGCGGCGAGAGGTGATGAGCGAGCGGCTGCGGCTGCGCCATCGCATCACGCGCGCGATGCGCGCGTATCTCGATGCGAACGACTTCGTGGATATCGAGACGCCGATGCTCACCAAGGCGACACCCGAGGGCGCGCGCGACTACCTCGTGCCGAGCCGCACGCACCCGGGGAAGTTCTTCGCGCTGCCGCAGTCTCCGCAGATCTTCAAGCAGCTCTTGATGGTGTCGGGCTTCGACCGCTACTACCAGATCGTGCGCTGCTTTCGCGATGAGGACCTGCGCGCCGATCGGCAACCGGAGTTCACGCAGCTCGACATCGAGACGTCCTTCTTGAGTCAGGAAGACATCATGCGTCTGATCGAGGGACTGCTCCGGCACGTATTCCGTGAAGTGCTCGACGTGAGTCTGCCGGATCCCTTCCCGCGCCTGACGTTCGCGGAGGCCATGCGGCGCTACGGCTCGGACAAGCCGGATCTGCGCATCCCGCTCGAGCTGGTGGATGTGGGCGACCTCGTGAAGGACTGCGACTTCAAGGTGTTCGCGGGGCCGGCCAACGATCCAGCGGGGCGAGTGGCCGCGCTGCGCGTGCCCGCCGGCGGTGCGCTGTCGCGCAAGGAGATCGACGACTACACCGCCTACGTCGGCCGCTACGGCGCCAAGGGCCTTGCCTACGTCAAGGTCAACGAGCGCGCGAAGGGTCGCGATGGTCTGCAATCCCCGATCATCAAGTTCCTGAGCGATGCGGCCGTGCGGGGCATCCTCGAGCGCACCGGCGCGGACGATAACGACCTCATCTTCTTCGGGGCAGGCACGGCGAAGGTCGTGAACGATTCGCTCGGGGCGCTGCGGATCAAGATCGGACACGACACGGGAAGAGTCGAGCCAGGCTGGCGTCCGCTCTGGGTGACGGATTTCCCGATGTTCGAATGGGATACGCAGGAGAAGCGGTGGGTGGCGATGCACCATCCATTCACCTCGCCCAAGAGCGACGATCCCGAGGCACTGCGCGCGAATCCCGGCGCGGCGCTCGCCAAGGCCTACGACGTTGCGCTCAACGGCCTGGAGCTCGGCGGTGGCTCGGTCCGAATCCACCTCGAGAGCATGCAATCGACGGTATTCGGGCTGCTCGGCATCAACGCGGAGGAGGCGCAGCGCAAATTTGGCTTCCTGCTCGATGCGCTCAAATATGGCGCTCCGCCCCACGGTGGCATCGCCTTTGGTCTGGATCGGTTTGCCATGCTCATGGCGGGCGCCGACAGCATCCGCGATGTCATTGCATTTCCTAAGACGCAGACCGCCGCGGATCCGCTCACGGATGCGCCGACCGAGATCGGGGAGGCACAGTTGCGGGAGCTGCACATCCGGGTACGGCTGCCGCAGCCGTAGCGCGGCGGAGCGGGCACCGCGCAGGCGCTCGATGCAGGGATGACTGGGGCGCCGCCTCCCGAGACAGTGATCTACGTGCATGGCCTGTGGTCGCCTCGCGCAGACTCACTGCTGCTTCAGGCGCGGCTGCGCCGCGCTTTCAACTTCGACGTGCGCACGTTCCGCTACCCGGCCGTGTCGCGTTCGATGGGAGAGGTGCTCGAGCTTCTGGCGGGCTTCGCCGCCGGATTGCGGCCGCGAGTTCTGCACCTCGTGGGGCACAGCCTGGGCGGCCTCGTCATCTATCGTTTTCTCGAGCGCTTCCCGCAGCAGCCCCCCGGGCGCGTCGTGTTTCTCGGCACCCCGTCCGTGCGGTGTGGTGCGGCGGTCGGACTTGCGAGGCTGCGCTGGGGCGCCGCACTTCTCGGGAAATGTGTCGCGGAGGAGTTCCTGGTCGAGCGCGAGAGGCGCTGGACGCAGGCTCGTGCGCTCGGAATCATCGCCGGTTCCCGGGCGTTCGGTCTGGGTCATCTCGTCGCGCGCATCCGGGGCGAGAACGACGGCACGATCGGTGTGAGCGAGACCCGGCTGCCGGGAGCGACCGAGCACATCACCGTGCGCGCAAGTCACACGGGAATGTTGTTCTCAGCGCGGGTGGCGCATCAGACCGGGACCTTCTTGCGGTCCGGTCATTTCGCGGCTTCCTCGGATCCGGATGCATCGCCATCGAGCAGCGCACGCAGCTCATAGATTGCAGCCAGTGCCCCGCGCGGTGAGAGCTCATCCGGGTTGAGCGCCTGCAGCGCCGCGCGCAATGTCTCCGCCCGGCGATCGCGCGGAGGGGTCGCCAAGGGAAGCTCGGCCTGTGCACCTTGCGAGCGCTGCTCGTCGCGTTGCGACTCGAGCGCGGCGAGATACTCCCGGGCCCGCGCGATGACCTCTCGTGGCACACCTGCGAGCTGCGCCACCTGCAGCCCATAGCTGCGGTTGGCGGGGCCTTCCTTCAGGGCGTGCATGAACACGACTTGCTCGCCGTGCTCCGTCGCATCCAGGTGCACGTTGACGCAGGCGTCGACCTCCGCCGCGAGCGCGGTGAGCTCGAAATAATGGGTTGCAAAGAGCGTGAATGCCTTGATCCGCGTGGCGATGTGCCGCGCCATGGCCCAGGCCAGCGACAGCCCGTCGAAGGTGCTGGTGCCGCGGCCAATCTCGTCCATGAGGATGAGGCTGCGCGCCGTCGCGTTGTGGAGGATGTTCGCGGCCTCGGTCATCTCGACCATGAACGTCGAGCGCCCGCCCGCAAGGTCGTCGGCGGCCCCGATGCGCGTGAAGATCCGATCGAGCGGACCGATCACCGCCCGATCGGCAGGCACGAAGCTGCCGATGTGCGCGAGAATCACGATGAGGGCGGCCTGGCGCATGTAGGTGGATTTCCCACCCATGTTCGGCCCCGTGATGATGAGCATCCGGCGCTCGGAATCGAGCCGCAGGTCGTTCGGCACGAACGCTCCGGAGAGAAATCGCTCGACGACGGGGTGGCGCCCCCCCTCGATCGTGAGCACGGGGCGCTCGGTGAGCTCCGGAGCGGTCCACTCGAGCATGCACGCCTGCGCGGCGAGGCTGGTGAGCGCATCGAGCTCGGCGATCGCGCCCGCAGTGCTCTGCAGCGCCCCCAGACGCTCGGTGAGCTGCGTGAGCACGCTTTCGTAGAGTTCCTTCTCTCGGGCCAGCGCGCGCTCGCGCGCGCTCAGCACGCGATCCTCGAAGCTCTTGAGCTCGGGGGTGATGAAGCGCTCGGCCGACTTGACGGTCTGCCGGCGCAGGTAGTCCTTGGGAACGCGCTCGGCATCGCGCCGCGAGACTTCGATGAAGAACCCCTGGACGCGGTTGTAGCCGAGCTTCAGGCCTGCGATGCCCGAGCGCTCGCGCTCGCGCCGCTCCAGCTCGAGAAGGAATTGATCCGTGTGAGTGGCGATCTGGCGCAGCTCGTCGAGCTCGGCGTCGTAACCCGGCGCGATCACATCGCCTTCGCGTAGCAGCGCGGGCGGCTCCGCCGCAATGGCGCGCTGCAGGAGCTGCAGCGCCTCGGGATGCTCCGCGATCCGCCCGTGCAAGCCCTGCAGCAAGGGCGAATCGAGGAGAGCGATCGCCCGCCGCAGCGCAGGCAGCCCCGCGAGTGCGGCACGCAGCTGCGCAAGATCGCGCGGCCTTGCGGAGCGCAGCGCGACGCGCGCGAGAACCCGCTCGATGTCCCCGATCGCGCGCAGATCGCTCGTGAGCGCCTCGAAACGCCGGCGGTCGATGAGTGCTGCGAGTGCCTGGTAGCGCGTGCGCAGGAGCAACGAGTCTCGCAGAGGCCGGTTGAGCCAGCGGCGCAGCTCGCGTGAGCCCATCGCCGTGGCGCAGCGGTCGAGCAGCGCGAGCAACGTCGCCTCGGGTCGCCCGGACAGGCTCGCATCGAGCTCGAGGTTGCGCCGCGTGGCCGCATCGAGCAGCAGCGCATCGGAGCGCTCCTCGACGGTGATGCCGCGAATGTGCGGCACCGCGGCCTTCTGCGTGTCGCGCACGTACTGCAGCAGAGCGCCCGCGGCGCCGATGGCGAGCGGCAGCTCATCCACGCCGAAACCCTTCAGGTCGAGCGTTCCGAGCTGGTCAGTGAGCAGTCGCGATGCGCTCGAGAGCTCGAAGTGCCATGGTGGGCGCAGGCGCACGCTCGCTGCGCTGCGCGGCGCCAGGCGGGCGAGCATATCCTCGGAGATCAGCAGCTCCGCCGGCTGCAGCCGCTCGAGCTCGGCTCCCAGGGCGTGATCGCCCTCGCTCTGGAGCAGCGAGAATCGCCCCGCCGCCAGATCGAGCCACGCAAGTCCGAAGCGCTGCGCGTCGCACGCGAGGGCTGCGAGCAGGGTGTCTTTCCTCTCATCGAGCAACGCATCGTCCGTGACCGTCCCCGGTGTCAGGACGCGCACCACCTGCCGATCGATCGGTCCTTTGGATTTCGCCGGATCGCCGAGCTGCTCGCAGATCGCGACACACTCACCCTTGCGCACGAGCCGCGCCAGGTAGGTCTCGACGCTGTGTACGGGGACGCCCGCCATCGGAATGGGCTCGCCGGCGGAGTGCCCGCGAGCGGTCAGCGTGATGTCAAGGAGCGCGGCGGCGCGGCGCGCGTCGTCGTAGAACAGCTCGTAGAAATCCCCCATCCGATAGAAGAGCAGCGTATCGGGGTACTGCGCTTTGACGCGCAAGTACTGCTGCATCATGGGCGTATGAGCTAAGTCTTTGTTTGACAAAGGCCTCTGAATCCCCATACTCGGCGAATCGTGAAAGCAACACGGCAGCATTCCAGCGCGGCGATTGTGCCTCACGTGGGGCGTCCACCCAACCGCATCTGCAACGCGCCGCGCTACACCCTCGCCTACAAGCTCCAGCCCGTAAAGCCGGGCTGAATCAGGTTGGGCTCCTGAATGGACGATGCAGCACTATCGCGGCTCGCCACGAGGGTGGGGCGAGCATTGTTGCGCGCCGGTGTGCGCGTGGTGACCGCCGAGTCCTGCACGGCCGGCTGGATCGCGAAGGCGCTCACCGATACGGCCGGCAGCTCGGGATGGCTCGACAGCGGGTACGTGACCTACTCGAACGCAGCCAAGAGGCGTGCGCTGGGGGTCTCTGCACGCACGCTCGAGCGCTTCGGCGCGGTGAGCGAGCCGGCAGTTCGGGAGATGGCGCGCGGCGCGCTGCGCGCCTCCGGCGTGGAGGTGGCCGTGGCCGTGAGCGGAATCGCCGGACCGGACGGAGGCACACCCGCGAAGCCCGTCGGCACGGTGTGGTTCTGCGTGATGCGAAAGCGCGGTCACGCCATGGCGCTGACGACGGCGCGCTCGAGATTCCGCGGTGACCGGGATACGGTGCGGCGCAAGGCGGTGGCGCGCGCTTTGCGATTGCTCGCGGGACAGCTTCGACGATGAGGGCGCGGGGCGAGCCGCGCTTGCGGCTGTTCTTCGCTCTCTGGCCCAGCTCAGCCATGCAGGAGCAGCTGGCCGCTGCCGCGAGCCCGGTGATCGGGGCGTTGCGAAGCGGACGCCCCGTGCCTCGCGAGAATCTGCATTTGACGCTCGCGTTCCTGGGGTCGGTGTCCGAGGCGTCATTGGCGATGCTCGAGCACCTCGCGCACGCGGCCAGTCGGAGTGCGGCGGCACCCGCCCTGGAGCTGATGTTCAGTGCGCTCGAGTACTGGCCGCGCGCGCAGCTCGTGTGCGCCGCCGTTAGATCCTCTCCGGATGAGGTGGCCGCCTTCGCCGAGGCGCTGAAGCAGCGCTTGACGAGCCACGGATTTGCCCCGGATCTCAAGTCCTTTCGTCCGCATGTGACACTTGCACGTCAAGTGACGCACCGGCCCGTGGAGCGAACGCTGCCGCAGGTGCGGTGGAGCTTTCGCGAGTTTGCGCTCATCGAGAGCCGCAGCAGTCCGGGCGGTTCGCTGTACAGCGTGCGTGCTTCCTGGCCACTGTATAGCGCCTGAGCCTTCGCGCGTGAAATGACCAAGTCGCATGAAAAATCACGCGAACGGACCTCTTTCGCTGCTCCCTCGTCAAGCTCGTTGTGGGATAATTCTCCTCGACAATCGCGAGGGCTTCCCAGAATGGACGACAACCGCAAGAAGGCGCTCACCGCAGCGCTGGGCCAGATCGAGAAGCAGTTTGGCAAGGGCTCGGTCATGCGCCTCGGCGATGCGCCAGCATCGTGGGACGTTGAGGCCATATCCACCGGCTCGCTCGGGCTGGACATTGCGCTGGGCGTGGGTGGCCTGCCGCGGGGCCGGGTCGTCGAGATCTTCGGCCCCGAAGCGTCGGGCAAAACCACCCTCACGCTGCAAGTGGTCGCGGAGATCCAGCGCAACGGTGGCACCGCGGCCTTCGTCGACGCCGAGCACGCTCTGGATCCTGCCTATGCCGCGAAGCTCGGCGTCAACGTGAGCGAGCTCCTCGTCTCCCAGCCGGACACGGGCGAGCAGGCGCTCGAGATCACCGACATGCTGGTGCGCTCCGGGGCGGTAGACCTCGTCGTGATCGATTCGGTCGCCGCACTCACACCCAAGGCGGAGATCGAAGGAGAGATGGGCGAGATGCAGGTTGGCCTGCAGGCGCGCCTGATGTCACAGGCCCTGCGCAAGCTCACGGGCAATATCAAGCGCTCCAATACGATCGTGATCTTCATCAATCAGATCCGCATGAAGATCGGCATCATGTTCGGCAACCCCGAAACGACCACCGGCGGCAATGCGCTCAAATTCTATTCCTCCGTTCGGCTGGACATTCGCCGTATCGGGGCCATCAAGAACGGCGAGGAAGTCGTGGGCAACATGACGCGCGTGAAGGTCGTCAAGAACAAAGTCGCCCCGCCGTTCCGCGAGGCCGAGTTCGAGATCATGTACGGCCAGGGCATCTCGCGCGAAGGCGAGATCATCGAGCTTGGAAGCCAGCAGGCCATCATCGAGAAATCCGGCACGTGGTACAGCTACGGCGGCGAGCGCATCGGACAAGGCAAGGACAACGCGCGGCTCTACCTGCAGGAGCACAAGGAGGTGGCACGCGCGATCGAGGAGCAGATCCGCTCGCGGCTGCTTCCGGTGCGCCAGTCGCGCAACGGCGATCAGGCGAACACCGCGTAACCCTCGCGCCTGCGCTCCAGCGACCTCTGATCGGGCACGGAGCTCGTAGGCATGCCCATCGGAGGCCGCAGGGCGGGCAAGCCGAGGTCAATTGCAGGTGAGTCTGCGGCGCCCCTGGGCCCCTCGGGCTCTCCGGGCCTCGCGGCGGCCTACGCCGCGGCGGTCGCGTGGCTCGCACGCCGCGACCTCGCCAGCACCGAGCTGGGGGTGCGGCTCGAGCGGCGCGGCTTCGAGCGCTCAGTGGTGGACGCCGTCCTGGGCCAGCTCGTCGATGAGCACCTGCTCGATGATGCGCGCTTTGCACATCACTACGTCGCACATCACGCCGAGCTTGGCCGAGGGCCCGTGCGCATTGCCGCCGACCTGAGGGCGCGCGGCCTTTCCGCGGAGATGGTAGATGCGGCCCTCGAGACCGGGCCGGACTGGCACGCGCTTGCGGCCCAGGTGCGCAAGCGCAAGTTCGGTGCAGAGATCCCGGGGGCCGCGGCCGAGAAGGCGCGCCAAGCGCGTTTTTTGCAATACCGGGGATTCTCATTCGAGCAAATCCGGTCGGTTTTCGGCAGCGATCTCGAAGCTGCAGGCTAAAATCCGTAGCCGGCCTTTTGTTAGACTCTCGACGTGCTAGGTCGCATTTCCAAGGCCTTCCGCTCCAAAGCCGCCGGTCCGACCGCACGAACGGAGGCGCCATCCGCGGTGCTCGATCGGGCGCGCGCCCACAAGGAGCGGGGCCAGCTAACCGAAGCGGCGGCCCTCTGCGAACAGATCCTCGCGTCGGAGCCGGACCGGATCGACGCCGTGTTGCTCCTCGCCGAGCTCGATGTGGCCAGGTCAGACCGCGAACGCGCGCTCGCTCTTTACACTCGCGCGATAGAGCTGAAGCCGGACATGGCGTTGCCGTACTACAAGCGCGGCAATCTACTCAAGGATCGAGGACAGCTCGAATCCGCGCTCGCCGACTACGACCAAGCCATCGCGTTCGATGCGCACTACGCCTACGCGCTGTGCAACCGCGGCGTCGTGCTGGCGAGCCTCGAGCGCTTCCAGGCCGCACTCGCCAGCTATGACCGAGCGCTCACAGTGGCTCCGGACGATGTGCTCACACTCTTCAACCGCGGCGCGGCTCTGCGGGCGCTGGGTCGCCGGGCCGACGCTCTGGCCAGCTACGACCGCGCTCTGGCGCTGAATCCGGACTACATCGAATGCCACTGCAACCGCGCGCTCCTGCTGGTGGACCTGGGGCGGACGGAGGAGGCGCTGACCGCCTACGGTCGTGCCATCGAGCGGGGCCCCGGGTTTGCTGAAGCACATTTCGGTCGCGGCAATCTCCTGCGCAGCCTGAATCGCCCGCGGGAGGCATTGACCGACCTCGCGCGCACGGTGGAGATCGACTCTGCGCGGGGAGATGCGTGGCTGATTCATGGCTTGCTCCTCGCGCAGCTCGGGCGGAGCGAGCAGTCCCTCGCCAGCTTCGACCGTGCCACGGCGCTGCGGCCGGACGACCCGATCGCGTTCTCGCACCGCGGCACCATGCTCCTGCAACTCAAACGCCATGGCGCTGCGATCGCGAGCTTCGACCAGGCCATCGCATGCGATCCACACGTTCGCCTCGCCCGTGGCCTGCGCGTCTTTGCACGCATGAGCATCTGTTCATGGTCCGGCCTCGACGCCGAACGTGATCGCATCGCCGCCGATCTCCGGGCCGACCGGGCTGCCGCGCCGCCATTCACGATCCTGCCGCTGCTCGAGGATCCGTCCCTGCACCGCAGAGTCGCTGGCATCTGCACGCGCGAGGATTGCCCACCCAATGAGGAGCTGGGAGCGATAGCGAAGCGGTGCACCTCGGACCGGTTGCGTGTCGGCTACTTCTCCTGCGACTTGCACGACCACCCCGTGGCTCAGCTGATGGCGGGCGTATTCGAGATGCATGATCGGTCGAGGTTCGAGGTGACCGCGTTCTCGTACGGACCTCCCGCGCGCGACGCGGTGAGGAAGCGCCTGGAGGGCGCGTTCGATCGCTTCATCGATGTGCGGGAGCAATCGGACCGGGCCATCGCGTCGCTGGCGAGGAGTCACGAGATCGATATCGCCGTTGATCTCAATGGATTCACAGGCGACTGCCGCCCCGGAATATTCGCGCGGCGCGCGGCACCACTCCAGGTCAATTATCTCGGCTATCCCGCCACGATGTCGGCGGACTACATGGACTATTTGATCGGCGACCGGACGATCATTCCACCGCAGCATCGGCTGCACTACAGCGAGAAGGTTGTGTACCTGCCTCATTGCTACATGCCGAGCGACGCGACGCGCACGATCGACGAGGCTCCCGGCGATCGCGCACAGCATCGGCTACCGGCCTCTGGGTTCGTGTTCTGCTGTTTCAACAGCAGCTACAAGATCACGCCGGCCGTCTTCGATGCCTGGACGCGCATTCTCGCTCGCGTGCCAGGCAGCGTACTCTGGCTATCGCAAGGTGACGCCGCCGTCACTCAGAACCTACGCGAGGAGGCGATACGGCGTGGGACCGATCCGGAGCGCTTGGTGTTTGCCGAGCGCGAGCCGTCCCTGTCGGCACATCTCGCGCGGCAGCGCCTGGCAGGTCTGTTCCTGGACACATTCCCCTTCAATGCCCACACGACCGCAAACAATGCGCTCTGGGCCGGATTGCCGGTGCTCACCCTCCTTGGCCAAGCGTTCTGCGGTCGCGTGGCCGCAAGTCTGCTCACCGCGGTGGGCATCCCGGAGCTCATCACCACGACGGTTGAGGAATACGAAGAGCTGGCCGTGCATCTCGCAACCGATGCGCAGGCCCTCTCACAGGTCAGCGGAAAGCTCGAGGACAATCGTCTGAAGATGCCCCTGTTCGACACACCCAGATTTACCCGCAACTTGGAGAGTGCCTACACCCGGATGTTCGGGCGGTATCAGGCGGGACTGCCCCCGGAGCATATGGACATCGCGTCCCCGTAGGGCAGCAGCCCACGGGGAGGGCTGCCCGCAGCCCACGGGCCCGCCCCCGCTTTGCGCTCTTTGCAGCCGGCTGTCTTTCATCGGATCATATCCGGCCGGCCACGGGCCGAACTTCGACCGGAAACACCATCTTGAGCCTATCCCGTCCCACCCGCGCAGCCGACCTGCGCCGGGCGTTCCTCGAGTTTTTCCGCCACCGTGGACACACGATCGTGCCCTCCAGCTCGCTCGTGCCCGCGAACGATCCCACGCTGCTCTTCACCAATGCCGGAATGGTCCAGTTCAAGGACGTGTTTCTGGGCAAGGAGAAGCGCGGCTACGTGCGCGCCGTGTCGAGCCAGCGCTGCGTACGCGCCGGCGGCAAGCACAACGATCTCGAGAACGTCGGCTACACCGGACGCCACCTGACGCTGTTCGAGATGCTCGGCAACTTCTCGTTTGGGGATTACTTCAAGCGCGAGGCGATTCGCTTCGCCTGGGACTTCATCACCGCTGACCTGCAGATCGATCCGGCACGGCTGTGGGTGACCGTCTTCCGCGACGACGACGAGGCTGCGCGGATCTGGCTCGAGGAGATCGGAGTTCCCGCAGCGCGCTTCGCACGGCTGGGAGAGAAGTCGAACTTCTGGGCGATGGGGGATACGGGCCCGTGCGGCCCGTGTAGCGAGATCTTCTACGACCATGGACCGGAGGTTCAGGGCGGTCCACCCGGCTCGCCCGACGAGGACGGGGACCGCTACGTCGAGCTCTGGAACCTGGTGTTCATGCAGTTCGAGCGCTCCGCGGACGGCAAGCTCACGCCCCTGCCGAAGCCCTCGGTGGATACGGGCATGGGCCTGGAGCGCGCCGCGACGGTCTTGCAGGGCGTGCACTCCGTTTACCAGATCGATCTGTTCAAAACGCTGATCGATGCAGCCGCGGAGCTTGCCCGCACGCACGATCGATCCTCGAGCTCGCTGCGAGTGATCGCCGACCACATCCGCTCGTGCACGTTCCTCGCCGTCGATGGCGTGGTGCCCTCGAATGAGGGTCGAGGCTACGTGCTGAGGCGCATCATCCGGCGCGCCATCCGTCATGGATACAAGCTCGGCATTCAGGAGCCCTTCTTCTACAAGCTCGTTCCGGTGCTCGAGCAGGTGATGGGCACGGCCTTTCCGGAGCTTGGACGCTCGCGCGCACACGTCGAGCGGGTGCTCAAGCAGGAGGAGGAGCGCTTCGCCGAGACGCTCGCCAATGGCATGACGGTGCTCGATGCGGCGATCCGGGATTTGCGCGGCAACGTCATCGATGGCGCAACCGTCTTCAAGCTCTACGACACCTACGGCTTTCCGGTCGACCTGACGGCCGACATCGCGCGCGAGCGCGCTTTGACCATCGATCAGGCGGGATTCGATGCGGCGATGGAGCAGCAGCGGGAGCGCGCTCGAGCAGCCAGCCGCTTCGGGGTGGACCTGCGTGGCGGCCCGACGGTCGAGGCACGATCGAGCTTCGAGGGTTACGAGGGCTTGAGCGCTGAAGGGCGGGTGGTCGCCCTCCTCAGGGACGGCGCTTCGGTGGAGTCGTTGCGCGCGGGAGAGCGCGGAGAGGTGCTGCTCGACCGGACACCTTTCTACGCGGAGGCCGGAGGTCAGGTCGGCGACACCGGCGAGCTCACCGCCTCGGGTGTGCGATTCGAGGTCGAGGACACGCAGAAGCGCAGCGCCGCCCACGCGCACATCGGTCGCCTGGTCGAGGGGGAGATCAAGCTCGGCAGTGTGCTCACGGGCCATGTCGATGGCGCTCGGCGTCGCGCCATCACCCTCAATCACACGGCCACGCACCTGCTGCACGCCGCGCTTCGCGAGAGGCTGGGCAAGCACGTGCAGCAGAAGGGCTCGCTCGTCGCGCCGGATCGCTTGCGGTTCGATTTCTCGCATTTTCAGCCGATCACGGCCGAAGAGCTCAGGGACATCGAGCGCCTCGTCAACGCAGAGATCCGGCGCAATGCTCCGGCCGAGACTCGTCTCATGGACTACGAGCAGGCCGTGGCGTCGGGCGCCATGGCGCTCTTCGGGGAGAAGTACGACCAGAACGTGAGAGTGCTTCGTCTGGGGGAGTTCTCGATGGAGCTGTGTGGAGGCACGCACGTGCAGCGAGCCGGCGACATCGGCCTCTTCAAGATCACGAGCGAAGGCGGCATAGCGGCCGGTGTGCGGCGAATCGAGGCGGTGACCGGGGAGGCCGCCATCGAGCACATCGAGCAGGAGGAGAGCTTGCTGCACCAGACAGCCGAGCTGGTGCGAAGCGGTCACGGGGACGTTCCAGTCAAGGTGCGCGAGGCGCTCGAGCGCATTCGGCAGATGGAACGGGAGATCCGCTCGCTGAGGGAGCGCCTGACGACGGGTTCCGGCGTGGATCTCGCCGCGGGGGCCGTGGACGTGCAGGGTGTGAAGGTCGTCGCGAGCCAGGTCCAAGGCGCCGATGCCGGAGCGCTGCGAAGCGCGGTGGACCAGCTGAAGAGCCGCCTGAAATCGGCAGTGATCGTGCTCGCCTCCGTGGAGAGCCCGACCAAGATCGTACTGGTCGCGGGCGTCACGGATGACCAGACAGGACAGATCCGTGCCGACGAGCTGATCGGAACGGTCGCCGTGAAGGTCGGCGGCAAGGGGGGCGGTCGCGCCAACTTTGCCCAGGCCGGCGGGAACGATCCGGCCGGGCTCGAAGCCGCGCTAGGCGGTGTCCCGGACCTGGTGCGCGCGAGGCTGGCCCACCCGTCACGCCTGTGAAGCTTGGGGTTGATCCAGGCAGATTCAGGGTTTCTCTGATTTGTCTTTTTTGTGACACTCGCTAGATTCGCTGAAATTTTTGCCGCAGTTCCAAGGGGGGCGGCAAAACAAGGAGGAAAATAATGCTCATACTGACGAGGCGAGTGGGGGAGACGGTCATGATCGGCAACGAGGTGACCGTGACGGTGCTGGGGGTCAAGGGCAACCAGGTGCGAATTGGAATCAACGCACCCAAGACTGTTGCCGTGCACCGCGAAGAGATCTACGAGCGCATCAAGCGCGAGCAGCAGGGCGAGGAGGTTCAAGAGGGGGAGGGGGACGCCCCGCCCGCCGTGGAGCTCGCCTCGGCTTAGGGCCGCGCAGGACGCGGCGGGTCACCAGCCCCCCGCTAGGCCGCGGGCCCAGCCCCCGCCCCGCCCGGCGGCGTTGTTCCTTTACCCCGAGCGACCCGCCCCAGTATCATCTCCGACCTGCTTGCAGGGCCGATCTGGCGTTGCGGGCGTGGTAGCTCTCGCAACCGCACCGGCGGTTGCCTTCCTCGACGAAACCGCGATCGGAGAGATGGCCGAGTGGTCGAAGGCGCACCCCTGCTAAGGGTGTAAGGGTCAAAAGCCCTTCGAGGGTTCGAATCCCTCTCTCTCCGCCAATTACCTGCCTCGAAATTTCTCGTACCGCCTCACGTCGCGCTGAAGTGCCTGAATTATAGGGGTTTTCTGTCTCAGGCGGTCTCGCTGGGTCTCCTGATGTCTCGCGGGCGTGTGGGTATAATTGTGGGTATCGAGGGAAGACGCCCGGCAGGTACCCACAAAATGCTGACGGATACCCAAATACGCAGCGCGAAGCCTTCGGCGAGCGCGCGCAAGCTGTTCGACCACGGCGGTTTGTACTTGCTCATCAAGCCGAATGGCGGTCGGTATTGGCGTTACAACTACCGCTTCAAAGGGAAGGAGAAAACGCTGGCCCTCGGCGTCTATCCCGATGTCTCCCTCGCAAAAGCGAGAACACGCCATTTCGAGGCTCGCCAGCTACTCGCAGACGGCGCTGATCCGTCTTTCGAGAAACAGCAGTCCGGTAAGACCTTCGAGACCGTGGCGCGTGAATGGTACGCGCACTGGAAGACTGGCCGGAACGAACGTCATGCAAAGTACGTGCTCAAACGCCTTGAGGCCGACGTTTTCTCCGAGATCGGCGCGCAGCCCGTGTCCGAGATTCCCACGTCGGCTTTTCGTGATGCCGTCCAGAAAATCGAGCGACGCGGCGCCTCGGATATTGCCAAGCGCGTCCTTCAGAACTGTAGCCAGATCATGCGCTATGCGGTCGCCAACGACCTCGCCAAGCACAATCCCGTTGCAGACGTGAAACCCGGTGATGTCCTCAAGCCGCACAAGCGGCGCAACTATCCCCGCGTCGGAGCCAAAGAGCTGCCCGATCTGTTGCATGCGATTGATGCTTACGTGGGCGGCGAACATACCCGCCTGGCTCTACAACTGATGGCGCTGACTTTCGTTCGCACGTCCGAACTGATCGGAGCGCAATGGAAGGAGTTCGATCTGAAGGCGGCGCGGTGGTACATCCCCGCCGAGCGGATGAAGATGAAAACGCCGCATATCGTGCCATTGAGCAAGCAGGCCGCGGCCGTGATCGAAGCGTTGAAAGCGATCGCGTTTGGTCGGGATCTGGTGTTCCCCGGCGACGTTAATTCCGCCAAGCCAATGAGCAACAACACTCTGCTGTTTGCCTTGTACCGAATGGGCTACCGCGGGCGGATGACCGGCCACGGCTTCCGGGGCGTTGCCTCGACGATTCTGCACGAGCAAGGCTGGCCACATGAGCACATCGAATTGCAGCTCGCGCACCAGGAACGAGACGATACGAGCGCGGCTTACAACCATGCGCTGTATTTGGAGCCGCGTGCAAAGATGATGCAGGCATGGGCTGACCACTTGGACAGCCTGCGTCGGCTGAAGGATCAAGAGAGACCGGCCCTGGCCGCATAATCGTCGGCTCAGAACGTGTATTTCCGCGGACGACCGCGCTTCCGCGGAGTAGCCGTGCTGGACGTTGGCGCCGCGCGGTAGCCCTCCGGGTCTTCTATCCAAGATTTGAGCGCTGCGGCGGCCCAACCGCATGCACGGCCGCCGAGATGAATCGGTGGCGGGAATCTTTGTGCTGCAATTCGGCGATAGAGCGTTGGCCGGCTGAGTGATGTGATGCGAAGGACATCGCGGATTCGGAAGAACGCTGGCGTCGAGGACAGTAAGAGGCTACTTCGCTCCGCGCTTTCTTCAGGGCTTCCCAGCGTCACGTTGTCGGTCCGGTTCGCTCGCATCCGCCAGTCTCTCTAATGCGCAAATGGCGGCCGACAATTCATCCGCGCCGACCTCACTGCGACGTGGACAGGATGCCGAAGATGCCGAGCATGTGGTACCGGCGGGGGCGGGTCATGGCGTAGTCAGAGACGATCAAGATGTTGCACATAGCCTCAATAGAAGATCGCGGTTGCTCTGAGGCTATCGGCACAGGCATCGGTCAGTTATTTCTACTCGAATCTCGGGCAACTATAAGATGGGCGGCATGAAGTCCTACCGGCGCGTGCGTCGATACCCGTCGTTGTTGTTATCGATCCTGGCTGTGCGTTGAACGGGCGTCCCGGCGTTCCGCCGGCGGGCTCGCGGGCTGCGCCCCGCGCCTCGTGCCGAGTCGCGGCCGTCCGGCTTTGATCCCTGACGCCTCCGGCCCTTGAGGGCCTGCGCGCTGCGCTTGCCCATGAAGGGGAGAGGCGGTCTTGCTGTGTCCCTTCACTGTACACGGCGGTCGTTGCTGTCAAGGGCGGCGCGTGCAAGGCACGCTTGCGTCCGTGCGGCCGTCTTTGACCCCTGACTGCTCCGCTGCGCCGTGTCGCGCCGGCTCCGGGCAATTCCGCCCGAGAAACCGGAGCTCGTCATGAACGAGAAATCGCACGTTTCGCTG